>Ga0123342_1001188_pt1 | contig 43644 bp, 22 predicted proteins | sample Turbeawhitnodule_FD_89960 | JGI IMG/M metagenome (GOLD analysis project Ga0123342, IMG submission 89960) | Root nodule microbial communities of legume samples collected from Mexico - Turtle bean Mexico white nodule | ecosystem: Host-associated > Plants > Roots > Nodule | place: Mexico: Nepantla...
AACAAAAGCAAAGACAAAAAAAAAAAACAAAGTTAGTGCAATTCACTTTTCAAGTTCAAAATTGTTAAAAAGATTATTCTTTTTATGTGTCAAATTTTTTTATATTTGTAGAATTTTATCCTTCTTGCTTTTATGATTTCTAATCAAAATTTCATAGTTAAAAGTTTAAGTAAGTTTCTTTGAAATTTTTTAAGTGCTTTTCTTGTTTGTCTTCTCTAAGTTTTATCATTATCTTAATTCCAATTTGGTTTAGCTTTCTTTCTTTTATCTTTTCTTGCTTGCCTTCAAATCTTAAGTTTTGTGGTGGGTTTCTTTGGTGAACAAGTGTTAAGAGCTTTGAACTCTTTCACTTAAAGTGTTGCTACCAAGTGTGGACCCTTTGAAAAAATTGCAAAACCTTTCTTGAGTGAAGTTAACCTTTTTTTCCATCCTTACTAAATAGTCGAGTGATACACGTGAGTAAGTGCATTAATTGTTATTTTCACTAATTGTTTGCTTTCTTTTGTGCAACATCATGTATCATTTATCTTCAAGGGAATCTTCTAAACCACAATCTTCTAAAAAAACACATCTTTTGGGGAAACTTTAAGATGCCAAGAGGAGCTTGGCCCACACAGACGAATAAATGAGACAACTAGTAGAAAGAATGCATCGGCTTGAAGAGACTCGAGAGAGATTAACTAGAGAAAGGAGGCGGGAACCTAGGCACACTACAAGGTTTCATGGGCACTATCAGAGTCAAGCAGAAGACCAAGATTGGAGAGTGTGCAATTTTGAAGAAAGGCGCCATCAACACCAACCACCAAAGACTTCTTTTCCTTTTATAAAGTTACCTAGTTTTAGTGGGGATAGTGACCCAAATGTATATTTAGGATGGGAAGCTAAAGTAGAACAAATCTTTAATGTGTATGAGGTCGAAGAGGACCAAAAAGTTAAGTTAGCTTCCCTAGAAATTTTAGACTATGCCATGCAATGGTGGCATCGAACTGTAATGGACATTGGGCTAAACAAGAGGTCAGTCGTGGTCTCTGGTATAATTTGAAAGAATGCATGCACACACGGTTTGTTCCTCCTCATTATAGAAAGGAACTCTTGTTGAAGCTCCAACGACTTCATCAAGGACCTAGGACGGTGGATGAATACTTTAAAGACTTAGAAACTACTTTGACTAAAAATAATATGCATGATTGTGAAGAGTCAAAGATAGCTAGGTTTGTGAGTGATTTGGGGAGAGAAAATCAAGATATTGTAGAATTATATGAGTACTATTCTTTAAAGAAGTTGGTTCACCTGGCCATCAAGGTGGAATCACAAATTTTGAATAAAACAACTTTAAAAAATTCTCATAATGATGGCTTATACAAATTTTCATGGAAGGATACAAACAAACTTAATCTTGGGGTAAAATCATCATTATTTTGCCATCAAGTGAATCTTAATCTTACGTGAACATTATCACACTCTCTGATCCCAAAACTTCCAATGAAATAAGAGAAAAAGCTTGAAGAAGAAGAGAAACTCAAACAAAAAAAAAAGTTAATTAATCAATTCATCATTTTTCTTTTACACAATATTTTTTGTTTTTCAATTTCGACTCATCTAAAATTATTTATGTATGTTAAATCTCTATCATCATCGTGAAGTTGAAAAAAAAATGCAAATACACATATGAAAGATCGTTTGTGTTAGTGCTAGTATTTATAATACAGTTGAATTTTCGAAAAAAAATAAAGGAGAGATAAAGCTAGCACGTGACACGCGGAACAAATTAATCATAAATAAATCTTGCCCTGCAACTGTTATATATTACAAATAGATTTAGATTATGCCAAGATAACATGCATATATTGGTGAAGTTATGAAAGATGGATAATTTTTTATCAAAATTTAATGAAATAGATAAATTTTAAATTTTTTACAAAACTAGATAAATAGTACTTCTAAACACAATTTTTAAATAAATACGAATATCTCAATTGTTCACTATATTTATTTTATTGTTGAGTATTAATATATTGACAATCTTAAATTATATTATAATTAAAAAATAATATTTTATTAAAATTATATTTGATCAAATTATAATTATAAACTAGTTTCTTTTTAATGTGTAATTGTAAAAATAATATTTTTTAAAACTCATTGAGAATTATGAGGGGATGTTGCAGCTATGTTAAGACCATATCCTCCTCCCAAATTTCATCATAGCCTCGTCATCTTGCTTTTGCTGCTGCTGCAAAAACAACATATGAGGACTAGGTTTCCATACACACGATTTAAAAAAAGAATAATCACACACTATCAGAATCATGTTAATAGACATGACTTCAAAAATAAAAAATATTAAAATCATGTATATAAGCATGATTTTACTAAAAAATTATAAAAAATATGTTTTAGAGTACCATTTTATACAAAAATTCATCCACAAGCAAGTACCATTTCTTTATTTAAAATCATATTTCCAAATACGATATACTTATTTTTATAAATAATTTAAAATTTATTTATTTCAATAAATTTAATAAAAAAAATTGCACCACTTGCATAAATTAATGGAATTTGTTCTTCTATTTTTCCTCTAAAAAGAGAAAACAATAACAACATGAAAGACGCAAGAAATGTCTTTAGTACTAGTAGTAGGGATAAGGTTCATGCTTCATTAAACCAAATGCTTAAAAAATTCCTTTCTTAAGCCAAATGACACGTATTAGTACGACAAACAAGAAAAGGAAATGGCTGATCTGATTGTGGAGAAAGCATAAAAGCTTTTTCATGGCACACACTATATTTATATGACAAAAAATGGCTTTAAAATGGTGTATTTAATGTCTAAAGCGTCTGAGTCGGTTATGCTTTTCTTAATTCACCAATAAGACCACTTAAGATGAATAGGATCACTTGGCATACATAAGATGGAAAATAAATCAAAATCCAATAAGGGTAGTATTTGGATAATTTTATTTTCAGGGAAAAATGACAAAAAAATAAAAGAAAATAAATTCCCACATGAGTTAAATTTAGTTTAAAAGATGTTCTTACATTGCCAGATTTCTGCGTTAGTATTTTATTTTTTACTTTCGGTCTTTAGATTTCTCGACTCTACGGTTCTTCGACCTTTCTGCTCTTCAGTTCGTCAGTGGTAGGAGTATATACAAAGATAACTTCAATGTTCAAGTTAGTCCGAGTACGATTTACAAGTATTAAGGTTGATTGATGATTACCTTTATCTCTTAGGTGTCTCTCTATTTATACATTTTGCTTGAACCTTTGTTGGAATGGACCTGTATGATAGATCCAAGAGGAGCCCAATTGCATCTTAATCATCTTTTGTAGATAATTTGGTATATTGCTGGTTAATAGTATTTTAGGGTCCCCTGCAAGTTTTGTAAGACGTGCCGAGATGTTGAGGGAGTAAAAAAGATACAAGTTTGAAAACATTATATTAAAAAACTATTAAAAAGTGGAGTTTAAGCCTTACTCAACCTTACCCAAACTGGCTTATAATGTGAGGTTTGTACCCACTTACATGCTATGAATGTCCTTACCTTTAGTCGATGTATGATCTCCAACACACATATTCATGCTAAGACCCTCCAATTCGTGCATTAGACTATAGATAGTTGTCCGATAGCGAATGACTTGATAAGTACAATAGACTCTCACTATAATAAACTCTACATGGTTCTGATAGAGTATACTTTAAATATAACACGCAACTTTACAAAACCAATTTATAATACTATGAATTCCTTATATCTAATCCATGTAAAATCTCCAACAAAATTGTTTATTTAATTGAACTTATAAACATTTAAAAATTGGCCAAATATACTTGTTGACATTCATACATAGGACAGAAGAAAGATAACAAAAAAGATATAAGACAAGGAATTTTTGGGTGGTACTTATCTGCTTACACGACCTTCCAATATGATTCTTGATACGCTAGTTATGAAATCTTCCCCCCATAAATCGCTTTCAAGCCTTTCTTGTGTGTATATATATAGGTAACTTGGTGTTCTCAAACACCAAGCTATTTCTCATCACAGTGATATCATTTGAAATAGCTACTTGCTTTTCTTGTCATCATTTGTGTGTTTTGTGAGACAATGGGTACTTCAATTAAGCGAAGACAGTTACTTGTTATCATAGTAATTGTTGTGACATTGATTGTAGTGAGTTCAGAAGCTAGAACTGTTCCTCAGCTCACAACAATGGAGAAGAAGATAAATAGTAAGTTTGGATTACGTGAACTAATGAACAATGTGAGAAATGGGAAGTGGCATGTGAAGAGGTCAATGCTGGGTGGAAGGTTGGAGAGAGTTTCACCTGCAGGGCCAGATCCTGACCATCACTAGAGGTGGCAATTAATGAGTGCATGTTTGTTTGGTTTAAAATTTGGGAAGTATTTTTATGAATTTTAATATAAAAATTATGGGTTTTCTTAATGCACTTTTGGAAAATAAAAATAAAAAATATACTTCTCAACTCTCAACTTTAATTCAAACATGTACCTAGTGTTTGTTAGGAAGGAGGCTTAGGTGTTTCACTATCCTAGCAATCAATGCATTCAAACCATGGGTCAATGAATAGTGTTGCCAGGTTTGCTTAACAATGTTATTAACAATAAAAAGAATGAGCCAATGATTGAATCTTAATGTATTTTCATTTCTCTTGCCTGAATAAAAATGTGTGTGGTTTATTATCTTTATATTTTCTTATGCGTTTTGAATTTTCTTTATTTTGACATTTACTTCAACTTTTTACTAGAGATAAAAATATTTTAACAATTGAATAAATCGGTAAGTGTGTTTATATATGCCTATACTACAATAAAATAATTAAATATCAATTAATTTTAGATAAAAATAATAATTAGCTACTATATTGACTAAGTTTGATATTATTTAGAAAATTAAAAAGTTATTGATATCTAAGGTAGTTTTTATTATTAATAAAAGTTTATTAAGTAGTTTCTAAATTGGTATCTAACATTAACTATAAAAGGTTTTAGCTACTAACTATTTTGCTTATGTATGAGAAAATAAAGAACTCTTTGAATGTTGTTGGCCATCTTAGACTCCTGATCATTTCCTCCAGAGATTTCTCTAAGATTCAGGCTTAAGGCTTTCTTATGATCTCTCTCGTATACCTCTCAATGCCTCTGGTTGGCTTTGATTCTCGATTTATTGAGACCTCTCAATGATTTGCAATGCTTCCTCAAGGTATCTATTTATAACATCAACGCAAGTCAATCCGAGCGAATTGGTTTTCTTCGTCTTTAAGTAATCTTTGGGCTTCAAGCCCATTTCTTAGGCTTCTTAGGAACTTAAAGTCAAATATTTGCCAAGGATTCGCTCCAAGCTAAGCCCAACATTGACCGTTCTTAATCATGAAGAAAATTTCGATTGGCTTGGGCCTCAAGCAAAATCTCCTTCCTTCCAACCTTGGTACATGATGGCTTCAAGCCCTTCTTGAGAAAAATTGGGCTTTGTTCATGGTTAAGATTACTCTGTGCTTAGCCCTTCAAAATTCGCATAACCATTTATTCTTTGGATTTCAATTGTTCTGCCCTCAATCTGCTTAGCGTATGTAGAAGTGGTCATCGTTTTGAGTTTCTTACATGGGGTTTGTTCTGTGGACTCAATCCGCTGAGTCATTCTTCATGCGCTAGGCGAATTGACTATTTTTTCTCCATCCTTGTTTTCTTATTTTTCTACCCTTTTATCCAAGATTTCTGCATATTTCTTCTTTTCTTCTTTGTCTCTAGATGCAATTGGAGTTGGAGATCTTTTGTCATGTTTTTCACTAATTTTTACATATTTTCTACACTAATTACATGTCTACTGATATATAATTTTAGAGGATTAATTGGTTAGATGATTGTATCATTTGTATAGTACTCACTATTTTGTGTGAGACTGTGAAGGTTTAGTATAAATACTCTTTCATCTGACATGACTTTAAAAAAGGTGACAGTGATCATTAAATTTCTTTTATGAGATAAGGGCATATCCCTGCTTGCACGATCATCGAGGTGTCACTTAGGAGAAAGACATGGCAAAAACAATAAAGCGCTAACTGACAGTGACTCGGACTCCCAAAAGGAAAGGATCATAAAATGGAAGCAGGAATTCAATGCTCTTTAAGGAGAGTATTTCTCTACTCTTCTTTAAGAATTGAAGAACAACAAATGGTGACTCATAAACAAACTCATTCCTCACGTCAAAGCTTGTTTCATTATGAAGAAAAATGAGGTTTCAAAAGAAAGTGACACACACAACCCGTGGTTTGAGAATTCCAAAACTAACACCTTCTCAATCGTGTCCAAGGTTGAGATAGACTATCTCCTCAGACACTACTTGTTGATGAAGCTTGCTCGTCTTGGAGTACTAGGGATGAAAATCCTATTTAAAGAAGAATAATTCACAGAAGCCCACACTCTTGACACCTACGTTAATAGAGAGCCCAACTTCAGAGTGACTCATCTCATCCATCCTACTATTTGCAGCATACCAACCTCATCATACTACACTTGGCCTCAAACAAAACTAATTTTGAAATTGAGTTGATGTATGGGAATAATGGCCAATTCCTTAAAAAAAAAATCTTCTATTTAGAGCCCCTATGAGTCTAATTGAGATTGTTGCCTTATCTAACTCAATGCAACTCATCACACCATGGATCAAGTCGACAAAGCCTAAGTTTGTTCCTTGGATCGCTCTCGTCAATACTAAAAATCTATAATAGAGTGAAGATTGAATAGGAAGAATATGAAGACGATTTCACTATACAGAAGATAGGACATCGAATGAATGAAGAAAGGCTCAAAAGATAAAAAGTCCTACGAAAGAATCAACATTGTCTTAAAAGCAATTGTTTTTCTTTTAGCTATGTGCATCATTGCATTATTCCTTCCACCTCGTACCTATGATAAGTGCCAAATATTTTAATTTTTCTATCAAATTAGGCATAGAAAATGAATGATTTGCGTGTAAAATATTATGAAAATAGTGTCTTCCCACCATAAATCATGCTTGATCTAATAAAAGATAAGGGTATGCAAAAATTGATGGAAACTTGCAAAAAATTAAAGAAAACATCAACAAAACAAAGGAGTAGCAGAATGACCAATTCACTTAGTGCATGTATCCAAGGATAAACAAATTGGTGATAGAGAGCAATGAAAGAAAGAACATTTAAACGTTGAACGCAAAGAAATTCGCTAAGTGAATCTACGCTAGAGAAGGACCAAGTTATGGAAGTTTGGGTTGTTGAGCGCATTTGAAAAGCTCATAGCGAAAAAGGGTTTCTTTAAGGTTAAGAAAGTTCGTTTCGTTGGAGCTTGGCTTGGAGCATATTCAAAGCCTAAAAGATTTTTTCATGCTTAAGAAAGCTAAATTCGTTGGGGTCAAGCTTGGAGTGAAGCCAAAAAGAATCCTTCAAGATTAAGAAACCTATGATTTCATTGAGCTTATATTAGGTTCTAGGCCAAAAGGTTTCTTCAAGAAAGCTAATCCACTGAGCGGATTGACTAGGCATTGAGCGAATGGAAAATTTGAGGCAATCCATCTCTAAACTCTATAAATAAAGAGGTCATGGTTCATATATAGGAGGTTGAAACAGAGGTGTAACCTAAGGTAGAAAAGAGAAACCTCAATTGGCACACAACATTTAAGGCTCCATGTCCGTTCTTGCCAGTTAATCATTCAAAACATTATGTGTAAGCTTTATCATAAGTAGCTAGATTTATCTTGTTAAGATTGAAGAACAATGTAATATCTCTTAGTTGTTGTTATTTGTGAGTGCTTGTTTAATTCAATGTTGAACAAGGTGCTTTGATATCTCCAAATTCAAGTGGAATGCATGAAGATCTTTGCTGCTGGTTTTCTATGTGTGTCTAGTAGTCTTTGATTTGTTAATCCACTCTTAGTGATGATCCAAGGTTGTTTTATTTTAATTCTTTTGAAAAATATGTGTTTTCAAAGGAAAGTGAAAAATCAACCTGTTGAAATTTCGATTCAACTGGTTGTTTTACACTTAGTGTTTTTGAAAAATAATTTCAATAAGCTTGGAATTGGTTGACCTTGATGTCAAGCCTACTCAACCGATTGTTTCGTGATTTCAATCGATTGATTTTTGAAAATCCTTAACAAAATTATGTTAAGTTAGTTTAATCTGTTTTGTTTGTTTTAAAACTGATTTGACTTTCACATTAAATGTTTTTAACAGCTAATTGTAGTTTAAATAATCTATTTTACTCTCCTAGTTGTGATTAATTCAGATTATCTCTTTCAAATCAAGTTTTTCCAAGATTGCTTCAAGCTTTGGATTCTTCTAAGAGTGGAATAGGATTGCTTTGTATTTTTCGATTTTCAATCTGGGATTGAACCAGGTGTATTCATTTCCTTTTCTCTCTTGAATATTGTATTTCTATAAAGATTGTTGGTGTGCAAATCCAAAGGTTATTCTGGGATCTGTGTTGTCTTTGCCAAAGGAGGTTTGTGTTCTTGAAGGGTTCAAGATCACCTCTTTGGTGTGTGTTGTGTAATCAAGGTGTTTGATTGCTTAGTGGAATACCCAATGGTTTCTAGGGACTGGATGTAGCTCTTGGTAAAGAGCGAACCAGTATAAAACATTTTGTGTTGATCTTTCTATCTCTTATCTCATTTAAATCTGTTCTAAGTTTATTTTTAATAACTGCTAGTAAAAACAATCGATTGTTTCGCAAAAACAACCGGTTGATTTTCTAGAATCATATTAAAACATATTTGTTTTTTGGCTCAATTGATTTTTATTTCTTTGATTCCTCGTTGGCTTTTATTCTACCTTCACTAATTTCGAAAATCTTTCATAAAAAATTCACCCCCCCTCTTGTTAAGGCCTATAATTCTAACATTCAGTTCATATAATTTGATTGAATGTTTAGTGCTTGATTTGTGCGGAATCACCATTCATGCCTTTAGAACTTGAATGATGTTGGAAACACATTCATTTTTTGAACTCCTTCAAATCAACAAACTAAGTCAATGTCTAAGAACGAAATTGAATAATTGGCTTAAAATGTTTTATCTTAATGTAGAAGCAGACTAATTGTAAGTCAAGGAATTGATTATGATAGTTTGTTGTTCTAGATAACCATGATTAAAAAATTAACTTGGTTTGGCCATAAGGAACTATGAACTTGAAGAAAAAAACATTTGTAAGTAACATAAGCAAAAGAAGTTTACAAAGTGATTCAATCCCAACATTTGTTCTAAATAGATAAACTCCTCATTTTTTCATTGAGTTTCAATCTCGCTATTTATATTATCTATATTTTATATATTATATTTATTAAATATAACATGCAACCCAAAAATGAACAACCTGCTCGTAGTAGATCGCCCTCAGACGCAAATACCCTTGCATTTCTACAAGGGTAAAGAGGTTATATCAGATGAAAATGAAGAATCCCATTGTTTGAGCAAGAAGGCTCTAAGACAACCAACACACAATATGCTAGCATCCTTCATGAAGAAAGATCCAGAGCTTCAGACGTTTGATGACCTTTTTCGACAAGTGTACCGAGTTAAAAGTAATAAATTGTCCCTCAGGATGGATATTGAACCCAGAAGGAACTATTCTAAAATCTCAAATATAATATTCACTAAATATAAAAAGATGTGTAAAAGTTTGTTTGAAAGGTTGTTTGTATCATGAATTTGTAAGAAAAACAAAGTATATGATTTGGATGATTCAATTGAAAAAATTAGGATTGGGGTTAATCATTCTCACTAGTCTGTATTTTCAATGAATAAAAACATATAACATTCCATTTTGATTGACATTGATACACATAAAAATCATTCATATTGATTCCTCGCATACAAAATTATTAAGAATGTCTCCTAAATATCGATTCCTCGTATTATAAAAACTTTTTATCACTACGAACAAATCTTTTAAAGCAATTAACATTACAAATATATTGCTAGCCTTCAAATATGTTAAACATTATCATTTAGGTAAGATGTGTATAAGTACTTTCCAGTAAAATCTAGTGATCAAAATTATAAATAAATATTCAAAATTTAAGAATAAAATGATAATACCAATCATCAATCAAGAACAAAATATTATAAATAAATATCACATCAATACATAAGAGTTTAAACAGGTTACTTCCTATCCCAAAGGGAAAACTTAGCCACTCATGGCAACCATTACAAGCATGGAAAGTAAGAAAAGAAGATCCAGAGCGTTTCTCCTTGACGATTGTCTCCTTCATGGTTTCCTTCCTTTGGTTCCCCCTCCAGGTCACACTTTTCTCTCTGCCTTACGCCTACTACTTAACATAATTGGGCTTGGACTAAGTGACCTCTCGCTTAAGCGAGATATTACTTTCTTAAAGCGAGATATTACTTGCTTAAGTGAGTTTTACGAGAAAAGGTCAAACTTTACTGGAGTGAACTTGCTTAAGCGAGTCTTGGGTGAGTTTTCAATGTTCCAACTTTGTATTTTCTACTTTAGCCCTTTCTTTCCATCTTTCCTTAAATTCCTGAAATTAGCACAAAATTGGGAATAAATTATTCTTATTCATCTCATAATCCAAAAATATGTAAAAAGGTTCAAATTCCTAAATTAGAGGTTGAATTATAACTCTATTGTTAATAAAAGTCCATAAGTTCCTATCTTTTTGCATGAAATATTACTGAATTATGACACTTATCAATGTCCCATGACTTGCTTTTGTTTGACAAATTCAAGTTCAGTACGACTCATACAAGTGGTCTTGAACCAAAAGAAAAACCTCTCAAATATGTCAACACCCATTCTTCCCAACATTTTATTTACATCATCTTTTCTCCACCCAATGCTCAAGTATTCACATGGAAAATGGAATAATATTATTCTTTACTCACAACAATGACCTTTTTAGTTGTATTGCCCATTTTTTTATGGTGTTCTACCCTCTAGGCACCATTCATTGATGATGCTTAAAAAGAGCGAAAGATCAAAGAAAAATTGTCTTAAGAAGTGAATAAAAATTTAAAAAAAGGGAAAGGTGAACCTGTGCTAAAAAAAGACGAAGGCATCATGAGACAATGTCCATCTGAGGGGGAGCCTCCAAGAAGAGAAAATGAGAAGAATACCAATATCATCCTATGAAGAAGCCACATAAGTTAAGGGGGAACACCTAACATCTATTATCTAGTGAAATATTGAATATCTCATGCTAACTCATATGGTTAAGCACCATAAAAAGGGGAAGATTGTCAGAGAGAAAGTTCAACACTTTGTAATTTTGATTAAGTGCTTAAATCAACAAGACATGTAGTTGCATTCAATAAGATGAAGATTGGATGATAAATACAACCTAAGACTATAAGTTGGCAAGAGATAAAAGAATATTCTTGAAGCTTAAAAGTATATCTCTTAGAGAATGTCTTCAAACATCTATCACCAAGAAAGATTGTGCCAAGATAAAGCAACATTCAAATATCTCATAGTTTTTTAGCTAAAGCTGAAACATCTGCTGACTCACCTAACACAAGTTGTTTTCAACTCTGGCTCATCTATTTGTCTTATACGATGTGCATTTTTATCATTATTTGGTTGAAAAGATTATCCTATCGAGGAAGTAAGTATTTCCAGTTATCAAAGAGATTATGTGAAGAAACAAAGAGAATTTAATGTTGCATACCATGCATTTGATTATCAACGTAAAAGCTCATTGGACGATGGCAGTAGAAGAAGAAAAAGACAATCAAGAGTGTTCAAAGGTACTCAACGACCAAACTATTTATTGATGCATGTAACATGCATATCAATTTTAGTTAGTTTATGATGTGGATAGATGAAAATTGTACCCTATGGTCCCGAGGGGTCTCGGTCAACCTTGTTGACTGAATACCCCTCGAACATGGTCTTGACATGCATCCCTTAACATAAAATGATTAACTTAGTCGCTATGTTAGAGGCCAATTACGACCCTATAAATAGGCACAACTACGAAAGCAATGGTACGCATAAAACAATACTTATTACACTCAACCACCTCAAATCGAGCATTAACTTAGGCATCAAAATACCTGTTGTAGGTACAATCGACTGAAGACAACACAAGACCAAGAGTCAGCAGTCATTTAGAGAGCTTAAGGGAGGATCAAGACCTTTCCGACCTTTTTGTAAGTACAATTGGCCCACCGTGGGATCAAGAAGGACATGGTAAAGATTTATGGTATCAACACAAAGCACAAAGAACAAGCAACGAGCAACAATGGAAGGCGTTCACATCACCTAGCTTTTGGCACTGCTGTAAGAGATGGCAGATATGAAAAAGCAAAATGAAGAGGAGGTTTGAGCCCTCAGAATAGAGAACAAGGAAATGAGAAAGAAGTTGGTCGAGGGGTCCAACGGTCGACAAAAGGAGGAGGCCGAGCGTAACACGACCCCGAAGGTCACCCCGATAACTTTCCCATCGACTATGACCAAAACCCCTCACATCGACGTTGAGATCGCTAAATTCAAGCTAAATATATCCACCAATACCTAAGCAATTGGAGGAGTTAGGTGACACTCTTTTGTGGACAATATTATGGAGGCCCAACTACCACACACTTGGAAGGGTCTAAGCATAGACCAATATAACGATACAATAGATTTCGACGAGCACCTCGATGTGTACCTCACTCAGGTGAGTTTGTATACCACCGACGATGGTGTCATGAGCCTAGTCTTCCCCACCTCATTGAAGGGAGGGGCGTTCAACTGGTTCATACCATTGCAAACTTGTCAAAGGGGAGGAGGACAAGAAGGTCAGTAAAAAAAGTAGGAATAAACAAAAAAGAAATCTTGGAACAACCTCTTAGTCGTGACAGAAGTTGCTAATAGGACAACACCTATCGGTCGAGATTATGCCAATATCCGTCTCGAAGTTCAGCAGCGGAATGCTAGCAATAGCATCCACCAAAACCGTGAGAAGTACTCGGTCATCCTTTTGTCAACCCGAGAGTACCCGAACCACTAGGGTAACTTGCTTTCGGCATGTTCAACAACCAAATCCAACGCCTTATTTAGAGCGTCCATGCGACATGACCTAGTTGTAGAGACCTCAATACCCACCTCCGCTGAGAACTCAGCGGACCCTATCGAGGAATGCCCACCCAAAGAAGGAGAGGAAGAATAGGGACATGACTAATCTAAAGGAAAAGGGAATTCTCAGCACCTAGCCACCGTTCGAAATGTGTAGAAAAGAAGTGGTCCACTTAAAATGTGCTCTTATTTAAAGGCTAAGATTAAATTTCAAAAATCCTGCCAAAACGCACAAAATATTCTAGAACCTGCTTCAAAATCCTAAATCTCCAGAATCGCCTACCAAGTTCGACATACCAAACACCTCTTCAAGGTATTCACCTTTTGAGCTTGGGGGGCAAGTGTATTGTACGGTCCTGATGGTGTCTCGGTCAACCTTGTTCACAAATTACCCATCAGACAAGGTCCTGACATACATCCCTTAACACAAAATGATTAACTTAATCGTTGTACAACAATTCACCTAAAATCTATAGGTTAACCGAAAATCTATAGGTTAACCAAAAACCTACCCTAATCTCGGTCCAGTGTCAGAGATCCATCACGACCCTATAAATAGTCACTCCTACCAAGTCAAAAGTACGCATAAAACAATATTTATTACATTCAACAACCTCAAATCGAGCACTAACTTAAACAATCAGAGTACATTTTGCAAGTATATCACCTACATCGACCAAAGACAACACGAAACAAGAAGTTAGCAGTGTTTTAAAGAGCTTAATGGAGATCCAAGACCTTATCGACCTTTTTAGAAATACAAAAACAAATAAATGAAAAAAAAACTTTAAAGCAAATATATTCTTTAATAGTTTAATTTTTATGTATTCCTTTGAAAAATTTACCTTGCTAACCATTAAATGTTCTAAAATAAATAAATTTATCATGCATATAAATAAAATAAAAAGAAGAGCAAAAAAATTACCTTGCTTCAAATTTTAAACAAATGAAATCTTGTAACATAGGGTTAAAAGAAAGAAAAGTGGGAAAGAAGAAGGCGAAAGTGGAAGTAGAACAAGAGGGTGACGAAATGGAGGGAAAGGGATTTTTTGTGGCGGTTCACGTCGGCGCCGGTTACCACTCTCCATCTAACGAAAAAGCCCTCAGGTCCGTCATGAACCGCGCGTGTCAAGCAGCCGCTTCCGTTCTGTCCAGTGTAAACCAACCAACCTAGCCTTTTTTATTTTCATTTTCAATTTCTACTTTTTCACCACTTTTTGTGTTTCTAGGGTTCAGGAACTCGCCTAGACGCCGTCGTAGCTGCCATTCAAGTGTTTGAGGATGATTCCTGCACGAACGCTGGCAGAGGCTCCAATTTGACCGAGGACGGTGGCGTGGAATGCGACGCCAGTGTTATTGACGGAAAATCTGGAGCTTTTGGGGCTGTAGGAGCAGTGCCAGGTACTTGCTTTCTTATTACAACTCAAATCGTTCATTCTATGAATATGATGATGGGTACGATAATAAATTCAAACTGTGCCCTATGGAGAAATGAGAATGACTCCATTTGTATTGCTTAAGCTTGAATGGTTAATAATTAATGGCTGCTAGGGGGTGTTTGTTAGAACCTATATGGAGCTTACGGAAATAGCATGTGACTCCTTTTACAAGCTTACGAATCCATGTCGTGGAGTTCTCTAAGAGGTTATGGAATTAGAGCTTTTGGATAAAAATCTTTAGGGTCTATATCTATACAAGCTAGAAGTGTTTTTTAGTACTTCTCTGATTGAAATCCTATTTGGACAAACTTGTCCATAAAGACAAGAAGAAAGTGAAATAAATAAGCATTTTCATAAGTTAAAATTAAATTTGTATAAGTTAATTTGTAGAAGTTCTTTCATATAGTTTCTTGAATTTTTTAATTTTTAACTTATGCAAAAGTTAATTTTAACTTATGGAAAAATATGTTTTCTTATTTTGTTGTAAGCTGTAAATTGTTTTCATAAGCTATTCTGGAGCTGGAAGCAGCTTATATGTTGAGATATTTTTATAAGCTTTTCCTAGTACTTACATAAATGTTCATGTCATAAGATAAGTCCAAATAAGTTGTAAAAGAACCTTTCCAAACACAGCCCAAGTGCTTAGCTAGTTTAGTAGGTGGAATGTGAAAAATATTTATTTTCTATGGCAACGAATGTTTTGTCTAATTTATTTTAGAGAAATATTTTTTTGAGAAATTCTAGGGAACTCTTGTTATTCCATTAATTCCAATACAATCTTTATTTTTGATAGAAGTTATGTAGGCTTAAATTATGTGCCAATCGTCCCCTCAATAAGAATGTGTTGGAAAGTGTGTGTGAGAGAGTGTCATTAGCATTTCTCTCAACTCTTTTACAGTTCCTGGAAGACTTTTGCAAAATAAGAAATGTGTTTCTCCAGAACTTATCCCAACCAAACATGCATGTCTACAGTGTGCTAAAATAATGTATTTTCGTTCCTGCCTCCTTGAAGAATTGGGAAGATTCTAAGTTTTTACATTGCTGGGTAATCTAATTCTATGTGGATAAAATGTTGTTTTGAATTTACTTTGTGCTTGTTCGAGACTTTGGAATTTAACTATTTTATACCAAGTTATCTTTGTATTTATTCCATTCGCTATAGACCAGGTGTCCGCAATGCTATACAAATTGCTGCTTTATTGGCTAAAGAACAAATGATGAGATCTCCATTGCTGGGTCGGATTCCTCCAATGTAATCACTATTCAACATCTCTGCATTTGTTACCAAAGCATTTACATAACTTCATGTAACTTACTGCCAAAATTCTTATTTGAGAAAGCCTTCTCTTTTTGACCTTGTGACAAGTCCACTGGTTAATGTCTATTGCTGATGTTCTTATGGGACTTTGTTTTATTTGCAGCTTCTTGGTTGGCGAAGGGGCTCGCAAATGGGCCAAGTCTAAAGACATCACTTTGCCAACAAGTATAGAGGAGGCCAATGAGGTCATATTTTCACTTATAATTTAAATTCTGCTCTGAAACTTAATAGAATAATGTCTTACCACTTTGAAATCATAACCTTGTTACTTTGTATAACAGTGGCTAGTCACAGAAAGGGCTAAAGCACAATGGATGAAATACAAATCTATGGTTGAAACTGCTAGATCTAAGGCAGACAACACTCCTGAGGTCGATTCTTCTGTCTGTCAAAGTACCACAATACCAGGTAGTTTAATAGCACACTTCTGCAAGACCTCACTCTACTTTTTGCTTCTAAAACTGTGAAATCAATAACAACAGTGCTCAAAGACCTTGGACAGATTCATTGACCATGAAAATTAGCATAAGCCTACTACTGTAAAAGCAATCTTACTGGGAAATAAAGATGTTGTGAAGTCTTCTGACTTAATATTAGGATATGAAGCTAAGCTTTTGTACCAATTATAGATCATTTTTCTAAATCCAAACTAAAACCTTCTCTTGAGAGAGATCTGAAATTGCTAAGGGATTTAAGTGGTTGTGTTCCAAATTAAGTGTAGATATGCTATTGGTAAAGATATTGCAATGCCTAGGAGTTTGGGGAAAATGATCTTGCCTGGGATTTTTTCTCCTAGCCTTCAATCGTTACAAGTGTGATACACCTGCCAAAGTCATGTGCTCTTTCATATGCAGATAGTGCTTTAGAAGATCGCGTAATGGACACTGTTGGGGTTATTTGTATAGATAATGAGGGGCATGTTGCATCTGGAGCCTCCAGTGGTGGTATTGCTCTAAAGGTGAAAATGGTTTTCTTGGTTTGCTTCTCTTCTAGTGCTCTGCAGTTCCATATTAGAGTAGTAAGTAATTACTTATAATTATGTATGAAATATCCAACAGGTTAGTGGACGTGTTGGGTTGGCAGCAGTGTATGGTGCAGGTTGTTGGGCATCATCAAAAGGGCCCTTTGGGTCTCCGTTCATGGCTGGCTGTTGTGTATCAGGGGCAGGAGAGTACCTGATGAAAGGATTTGCAGCTAGGGAATGCTGTGTTTCATTGTCACTGTATGGTTGGCTCTGGGTCATCTGTTTGTATTTTCATGATAGGGGAGACTTTTTATGTAAGATTTGTCCGTGTGCTTAAGTTCTACCATGTCTTCATTTGATATGATAGCATGGAGTGGAATATAATCACATATCATATTTGGGACCTTTTACAATTAAAATGATCTGGTATTTCTGAAGGACATTACACCATAATAGTGTATATTCAATGTCTATACATCCTGCGCCTGTGATTCTATGTTTGATGGTGAGGGCATGCATTAGAATGATGCTTTTCATTGAAATTTACAAATTTGTAAACATTTTATGCTATAGTATGGGTCAGTGGATATTGTGTTGGACACATGTCAAAATATTTTAAAATTTCACTTGAGAAATTAATGAACACAAAAGACATTTTTATCTCAAATTTACTTGCTGTGCAAAATTGGTATGCTAGAATTTGTCCAGGTTATGTTTTCTCTTGTGTGAATACTGAAAATATGATCTCTTCAATATCCAGCTCAGTTTATTGGCTTTAGAAATTGCAACTTCTGATATTAATGCGCTGTTGCATAACTTCATTAATGTGTGGGCTTTATCAATATACCATGGGGAGGATTTTTTTGACGTTGACTTTCTTTCAGATCACAGTCTGGTGCTGCTTCTGCTTGCACAAAAATCTTACGCTCTGTTGTTGAGGATGGCAGACAACATGCTACTGACAGCAGTGCAGGGATCTTGATTGTGCAGTCAGACGCATCTTTGACAGTGAGTCCCTTCAGCTTTTCCACCTAATAGTTTTGTGAATATTATTAATCTTTCACTTTCCTTAGGATCAAGGAAAATCATCAAGGCTAAAAGCTGTAGAGATTGCTGCTGCATACACTTCCTTGTCTTTTGGAGTAGGATATTTTGGAAGCTCCATGGAACGTCCCAAGGTAGCAGATCTGTTATGACTGAGATTTATCATCATATGAAGATTTCATATTATAATTTTTTCTAAATTTAAGTTAATTATGTTCATTTTAAGAAATCATTTTATGATGTTATAAGGGTTCTCATTATGAAATCATCACATTATGGTCCAAATAGCTTAGAAAATTGTCTTCAGAATGTTTTAGGTTAACTAACGATATTTTTAAATTAGCAAGATTACCATATATTGTCTGGTTTGCTTTTACCTCCCTCTAAACTGATGGTTCTCAGCAAACCATTTGTAAAGTGATATTTTCCTATTGTTTTATGATCCAGGTTTCCATTCTTAGGAGTACAAAACAACAAAGCAGGATGGCAATAGATCAATTTGGAGCACGGATAGATCTTTCAAATGGATAGTTAGTGTGACTAGTATCAAATTTTTTCCGTGCTGATGAGGTGAAGTTCGTGACACCTACAGCAAAATTACTTGATTTTCTATATCCAGTTTTCGATAAACATTTTAGTTCAGGCCATTTTGGTTAGGATAGATATAAAAGGTTTCACTATGGATTGGTAAGTATTGGTCAATGGTTCTATGGACCGAGTCATACAGAATTTAATTAGTTTTCATGTTAAATTAATTTATCTGTCTTCAACATTTCCTAAGTTCCCAGAATTATGGTCTGTGAAAAAAAGGCATTTATTTGTAAAAATACAAAGATGAAATCATAATGTAGGTGAGTAATTTGTTGTAGTTTAAAAGTATGAAAAGTGGATGCAGTAAATGATTGTAATTGTTGGTAAACAAAACGTACTGAAAATGTGTTCAAAACTAAACATGCTGAAATGTCTTGCAGTTTTGTCTGATCTACTTTGCTTGTTTCATTCTACCACACCGACCTGTCATTAACACTTCCCTTTAAAAGCTTTATCACATCTCTTGTATTTTCCGTCTCTTGCACCAAATTTTATGCATATAGTCATCAATTTTATTTTAATTTAAAACATTTTGAAGTACAATAATTATAATTAAAAATTTATAATCAAGTAATGTTAAATTTTACCATACAATAATTCACTCAATTTTTTTTTGTGGGATTTCATTATAACGATGCATTGCTTTTTATAGCATGTTTTGTATAGTATTCTTTTTAGTTGCCAAAAATATGGGTGTTTCTTGGGGTTGGATGACCTCCCACCCAATCTAACAAATATATTAGATTATATTTATGGGTCAAACTTGACCCCACTTATTTTGATACAATCGTGGATAATGTACTTTGTATGTTAACTTGATCCAACCTAATTTAACTTGATGAACCTGATTAAAATTATTGAATGATGTTAATAATAGTAGTAATAGTACTATTATTTAATTTACAGTATTTATTGAATGATGTTAATAATAATAGTAATAGTACTATTATAGTATCCTCTTGAAATTTTAGATTATTCAATTTTTCAAATATTAAATAAAAGATAGTCTATTTAAGAAAAGTATTCTAAAATATGTAACAATTTTTTTTTAAAAAAAAATTACGAATTTGAGGTAAAAAAAAGTTTAAAATTTATTATCCAATTGATTTAACCTGATTAATGTTAAATTAAGTTGGATTGAGTCTAACAGAAAAATGTAAAAATCTGTTCAAACTCAGTTCAAGATCTTATCCATGTGTATGTATATACCTTTAGTTAAAATTTGCGAATTTTACAAGTGCTAAAACTTGTTGAATTTTTGTTTCCTAAAAACTGATGAATTTTTGTTTTCTAAAAGTTTTGTAAGAATATTGTTCGTTTTCATTCCCACCTACTAGTAAAATGAGTTTACATCTTGTATATGTTTAAGGATGCTACTCTTTGTAGTGAATAAAAATTAATGATATGTTGATCACCCAGACTTTGCATCAATGTTAAGTCAAATGTGACTAGTGTCAAGAATACTCAGTGTTGAGTCAGGAGTGATTAGTGTCAAGAATACTCAGTGTTAAGCCAGGAGTGGCTAGTGTTAAGAATACTCAATATTAAGTTAGGAGTGACTAGTGTCAAGAATACTTAGTATTAGCCAAGAGTGCCTTGATTAAATAGTACTTGTTTGTACTTTGTAATAGTAGGTTGCTTAGTGGAACTTGATTGGTTGGTCAAGAATTGGATATAGTCTGTGAAATGAGACGAATTAGTATAAAAATACTGAGTATCTTTTCTCTCATTTGATCTCTTAGATTGCATGTTATATAATTGTTTAACTAACTAAAGAAAGAAGGAACAATTAAAGTCAATCTTGCAAAAATATCTAAACCATTTACCATATTCATATTTATATTGTCTTACGACACTTATACAGAATGATATCAACAAAAAAACTATGAAATTTTTAAAACACAACACAACCTTTCCCTTTTGTGTTATTTCTTGTTTTTCACATGCTACATAAAAACAGTGTCATTCATAGCATATACATATGAGCATTTTGGTTTTGTCTACATCATTTAGGATTACTCTATTTTGTTAAGTGTGCTTGCATATGTTATTGCTTATCGCTTTTATAAAATTTCACTTAAGTATTTTCATCATCGAAAATGGAGTGAATGTTAAGTCCTAGATTGTCTAAATCCTATAAAAAGTTTTGATGATAAAAAATAATGAATGTGCTAGATACATGATATTTTAGATTAACAGTCTAATGTGTGTTTTGTTCAAGCTATAACTCACATACCATCTAATGGTCAGTTCCAAATGTTAGACACTACAATAGTTCATGCATTTGATGGTAAAATGAGATATGTAACAAAGTTATAAGCAAAAAAGTTTTTTAAAGTGAAAATAAAACATTCTTTGTTAAGTTTACATTATTAAAGGAGTATTAAACAAGTAATCCCACAAAGTGCAACATATATAGAGTTTATATTTGGCAACATTCATATTAGAACCATGAAAAGAAACAAAATAAATGTTCAACAAATTATCAAGTAAATTTGAATTGTTTCCATATTAAGGTATAAAGGATAAAAGAGAAATCCTACCCTTCCTGTTTAGCATTTAATCAACACAAATCAAGGAATACAATGCTAACTCTATGACAAAGCTTGATTGCAATGGATTCATTTAAAGTATGATCGCAACAACGATCATTTACAAGAGCCTATATAAAAAAGACTCAAGTTGCATAGAGAAAAACACAAACGATCATAAGAGCCGAGTAGACATTGTGAACAAATAGATTCTCATAGAACACATCAGATGATGTAACACGATAGACGATATAACACTTTAAAGACCTAGTTGTCATAAACAAAATTATCAGACGATACATGTGTTAGACATTGTACAAAATGAATGTCAGATGACTGTCTCAGCAAAGAATAAAGATGATGATTAGACAAAGTGTTAGACAATGTCAAACACTAAGTGTGACAAAAGATCAAATAACTTTAGTGAACAAATGTTAATCCAAGTCTAGATCATCTTGAGAAGATGAGCAAGATTCATTAGACGTTAAAAATAACGAATACACAATGATGAACAAATGTTAATCCAAGTCAAATTGTTTTTGCACGCTCGTGACATGCAATATAAAATCAAAGTAGAAGTTACTGTATATAGCTTCTGATGAGAAAAAGATGATGAACAATACACAATGATGAAGGATTTGATAGGGGTGGCAATGCGGGTTGGCTCGCCCCGCATTGGCTTGTCCTGCGTTTGGCCCGCCCTGCGCAAGGAGTGCAGACTCATTTCACTGACCTGCCCCGCATAAGAGGTAACCCGCGAGCCAACTCGCATAAGAAAAATATTTTTTTTTCAAAAGTTAAAATTTTATTAATTATAAAAATCTTATTCCTACTACTGAAAAATTAAAATGTTATCCCCGTTTCAATTCATTCAATTAAGATAAAAATATAAATTCAAGTATGAGGGTTGTTAGAAGGTTTAATTAAAAATAATTAAAGTTTTGCTTTGCATCTATTTTTCCTATATATGTATGTAAATGTATAAAAATATCTTATCAAAGTTTTGCTACAAAATATTTTAATGAAGATGACTAATTTTTTAACTATCCTATTGAAATCTATTCTTTATATTATTTTTTTATTAATAAATTTTAAATATAAGATTTTCCTTAAAACTAAATTCATGGTCACCCTTCATACTGACCCCATGGCTCAACTAGGCCTGGTCTTGGATAACCTCTAAAATCCCTTCTGCTTGTTTTTTCTTTTCTGACAGGTGTCTGATCCCTTGGTTTGTATGTATTCGACTAAACATAAGTGATTTATTTAGGTTGGTCAGACTGTATTTATTCTAGTAGGAAGTTAGTGGCAAATTTTTGGGAGGAGGGATTGTTCGTTTTTGTGCTATTTTGTACATGGGTTGGATCATTCCTAAAGTGGTTCTTATTTTTTTTATTGCTGAAAAAAAAAATTCATTTAAATTATTAAAATACAAAATTATTTTCTTAGTACATTAAATTCAATTTTTTTTAAATAAAATATATGTCACACTGCAATAATGGGTGAATGGAGTATGATTTCTTTTACAAAAAAATAAAATAATTATTTTTTATTTATGCGGATCTACCCGCCTTGCCCCGCTGTTGGCTTGCATGGACTGCGAGTTATGCAGGGCGGGCTTAAGAGGGTTAGCGGATTAAATTAGCCCGCCCCGCACTTTCTGATAGTGGGTTGTGGGCCGTCTCGCATAACCCGCCCCACATTGTCGTCCCTAAGATTTGATAAAGATACTCAAGATCGTATGAAGTATCAATGTACACATTTGAACAAAGAAAGAAATAATTCAAAATATATTTAAAGTCTAAGACTCAGAAGAATGAATCATATTAAAGAAAGATTTTCCATTCCTAACGTCTAACAACTATTTTTTTTTATCGGCAAAAAACGAATAAATAAAAAGGAGGTATTTCAGATATACCTCAACCCTTATACAAAAGACCTACTTGAAACTCTTACCCCTTTTACTCATGCTAAACATCTCCTAGCTAAATTGACAAACATCATACAAATAAAAGGCTCAAGACACCAATATGAATACGAAAAACATACACCACGTGACTATATGATCAAGAGAAGAAGACAACACACGATACCAAGCTTACATAACACAATCATATTCTAGATTGAATAATGTTAGTGTGATTGTATTTCATATTTGCTGCTTAGAGCATTCATACCTGGGTAGTGATCTATATATTGTAAATCCTTCAAAATGTGAAGATAACCATATGCGCTTTCACTATTACTCTCAGTTTGAGAGTGTTTTTCACTTGTTGAGAGGTCTTTATCTTAGGGGGAGATTAAGACCGGTTGTCTGGAGATGTATAGAATACTTGCACCGAGAAAGGTGTAGAATATTTGTACTTGGATATATGTAAAATACTTGTACCTAGAGAGATGTAAAATACATGGAGAGGTGGAGAATACATGTGTACTTTAAGAGGTGTCGAATACTTGTGATAGTAAATGCTCATAAGTGAATTGCTGGAGTGAACTAGACATAGCCAAAGTCTTAGGTGAACCAATATAAATTTTGTATGTATTTCTCCTTGTATTTTATCTTTTAGATATTATATTTGCTTTAATAATTTTTCAGGTACTCAAATTCGAGCTCTATTTAATATCTCACAAAACAAGAAACATTTTAAAGTGGTTATTGTTTCTATATTTTCACAACATAAAAAAAAATAAAAAAAAATTAGTACAAACCAACCTTAAAAGTTTGCTCTTAACATGTTCAACATGTTCAAAATCATAAGAACTTTCAAAGTTAAGATTTGGATTCTTAAACTTCTGGTCATAAATCTACTTAAAATAATGTATCCTGAACTAAGTAAAAGATTTTTTTATTTTTTTTTGCATGATTCTTGTTTCTAATTCATCATAGTATATAAAATTATCAATTTTTGCTTTTTGACATTTCTCTTAAGTCTAGCTTTATATGTGTCTTATATGGTAAAAAAACATCTTTTAACATCTTATATAATTTACACATAATTTACACTAGGTAGTTATGTTAGATAAAACAAAATCGTCTTGTATGTTATTATCAAAATATAGATGTTATTATTAAGATTATAATTAATGTCTTATTATTAATAGACTCACTTATACCTTAACAAGTTCTTTAGAGGTTCACTCAAAAGATTGTAATTGGATTCACATGGGTTTGGTAGCTACACTTGTATAGAAAAGTTGATTCTTCTTGTAAATCTATAGGTTCTTGCAACACTCCCATAAGTTTTATAATTCCAAAAATATTCTTTTATAAAAAAGTTGAATTGTTTAAAGGTTTGGTTAGAAATGTGTGTTTTCTGTATATTCTGGATTGTGTAATCCGGTGACTCTATGGATTGCACAGTTTGTAATTAATTGAAATGTTTGTGTACCTTATGGTTTAAGCAATCCATAACTTGTTTCCGAATATAGTAAAATGTTCAATATTAACCAATATGTAATGCAAATTTATATTTTGGATTATTTAATTCAAAACATTATTTTTTTTAAAAATAAAATATTTTAGATTATGTAATGAGAAATCAATTTATGATATGAGAACTTTTTCATATTGGTCAAATCTAGAAGTATTTTTGTTGAATTTTTTTTTTCCTAAATTTTGGAAAAAAATATATTTCCTTACATAATCCGGAATGTATTTTTTTACTGAAAAACAAAAATATATTTTTATATAAAATATGAAGTTGTAGAAAGAAACAATTGAATAAGAATTTTATAAGAGACTACACTTATAAGCTTTTTTGAAAAGTCCATAGGATTGAAATTACACAATAAATATGATTACATGATGTGACTTTTGTTCAAAAGGATGTGAGACCTATGTTTATGTAAAATTACAAAAGAAATTGGCAATTACTTCCTGCACCCAATCAATTGCTTCCTGCACTCAACGAACTTTTTAAAATTTCATATGCCCTTGTCTTCTTTATTTTGAAAAACGTTGTAGGTTTGCTTTTTCTCTTTGGTGGTGGTTTGAGCTGCAGAAAAGGTGGTTTTAGTGTGGTGGTGGACGGGCCGTTTGCACTGTAAGGTCCACCGGTTGACATTGTTGTGAGGTAAGAAGACATTTAAGCTATTTTTTCGCATTTTGTTCGAGCTGAGGTAGTCACGGATACCGATATCCGGAAGCCTAATTTTAACCTTACGGATACAAGCGTCCGGAAGTCATTGTTAAACACTCTGAATATAAACATCCGTAAGCAATTAACATTTGCAGTTGAAGCTCCCGAACGCTTATGTCCGTAGTAGAAAAATGTGTTACAGATATCATTATCTGGAATTGGGTTTTGTATTCTGGATATACATATCCAGAATTGGGTTTTGAATTCCAGATGTACATATCCAGAATAGTTAACTATGTTCCGGGTGTGGGCATGCGGAAGTATATTTTTTTACTTATGGATTTCTATATCCGGAAGCTAAGTGACATTTTTTTTTCAGCATTATCAATGGATACAACAGCCTCAAAGGAGAAATGCGAACGAAAGAATGGCAAGACGATGTTGCCCGCTCGTTCAGTGCGAAAATGAAGGTGGCGGTGGCGGCTGCTGCGCGAAAACGAAGGGGTGCTGTGATTGGGTGCAGATCTCTCCCTTAACCTAATTTCAATTTCATTAAGGGAATTTTCCTATTTTTACAAATATCATTAAGGGCATTTTGGTATTTTTGCAAAGATGATTGGATGGCAATTCAAATTGATTAGGTATAGGGAGAATCAACCAAAAAAATTGTTTATAAAAATATGATTGGATCTAGGTAGCCAAAGAAATTTGTTTATAAAAATATGATTGAATCTAGGTAGCCTTGTTTATAAAAATATGATTGAATCTAGGTAGCCTTGTTTATAAAAATATGATTGCATCTAAGTATTTAAAAATACCAACAATATTATAAGATAATTACACCATTCTAATCTCATTGCTCAATCATGCGCTATATCAAATTTTAAATATATGTATTTTGGTTAACAAATAGGAAATGTTTGATATTTAATAGTAAAAATAAACAAATTAAAAAGACTAAATAAAGGTTAATATATAATTTTATCGTTTTCTAATTTTAAAGTAAATTTAGTTTTCTTATTTTAATTTTTAAAGTTTCTTTTTAAAATTTGCAAATTCTTGTTTTAGTTCTTTTTCTCAAATAATGTTAAATATTTTGAATATATGATAATGTACTTTAATTTTACATTTTGTTGTCAAATATCTAATTATGTGCTTTAAAATTAGTTATTTTAAAATCACTTAGGTAAAAAATGTTTCAAGCACAATAACTATTTTTTAAATTATAAAAATTAGAAAGATTAATTTTAAATTTTAAGAAAATAATTATATATATATATATATATTTAATAACTAGCTTTAAAACGTTTGCACACGCATAATAAACCATTTAACCAGGTCGAGTAACTAAAACATATTTAACATAAAACGAAATAAAATTAAAATATATTTAATTGAAAAATAAAAGAGAAATGAAAAAATAAAAATAATAATAAAACTTACTTATCTTTTTATTAAAACAATCATTAAATAAAAAATAATTTTAAAAAATAATTAATAATTATATTGAGTAATGTTGGAGATTGCACATCGACTAGAGATTAGAGCCTTTTCATGGTATATAAGTGAGTACAAACCTCAACCCTATGAGCCGATTTTATGGGATTGAGTTAGGCTTAAAGTCCACTTCGTAATAAATAAACTAAATACTAGTTCATAGATTAAGAATTTGTTTTTAAATTAATATTTAATTAATTACCAATGTTTTAATTATTAATTTTTAATTTATAAAAATATTTAATTTAATTAATATAAATACTAATTCAGTCCATCGTAATGTACAGAAAATATAATTTTTCTTGTTATTTGACCAACCTAAGAAGTAAATAAAACAAGTACACTAATCAATAAATAATAATGTACCAGAAAAAAGAACAATTTTTATATTTGACCACGACAGGAGAAAACAAGTACACTAATCAATAAAAGAAATTAAATAGCAATTAATGAAAAAAATGTGCATATTTCTAATTCTCCAATTGGCCAATAAAAGAATTTTATCAATTATTTTTTAATTTTAAAATTAGTTTTTATTTAATAATTTTTTTATAATATATTTTTTGTTTTTCTTTTATTACTAAAGAAAATATATGTTTGATCAATTTTTTTCAAAGTTTTTTTTTAAATAAAAACAATTAAAATAAATTTCTTTACGTATTAAAATTTGCTTATGTTGATTTGTAGAAACGTATATAACTTCCTCACGTTTATAATTAATCTTAGTTTAAAATATAATTTTTTTAATATTAGCGAATACACGAGCATGGAAATTGTATGTATATTTATAGTTTTGTTTCAATAAAATATGAATAATTTCAATATTTTTGTGAATAATCATTAAAAATAAAAAATAATACAATTTAATATATATAATTTTATAAAAATATTATTAATAAATTTATATAATTTTTAATTTAAAAAAGAATTTATTTAATTATTTTATTAAATATCTAAATAAATAATTATTTATTTATTAAAAGATAAAGTTTTTCAATTAAAATAATCAAATGAGAAATATAATTAATGGTTTAGATTAAGAAAATTTGTATAACATGATTAAATGTAATGTGTTTTCTCGCCAAAAATCATCTTATAAAAGGAACTCTGACCAGATCCAGAATCAGCGTTGAACTCAGACGAAAACAAACAGAAAAAGCAGAAAGAAAATGGCAGAGGTGAAGATGGTCGCGGTGGTGGGCGGTGGCCAAATGGGATCGGGAATAGCGCAAGTTGCTGCCATGAACGGCATCGACGTTTTCCTTCACGACCGCGATCCCCAAGTCCTTTCCAAAGCCTCCTCTTCCATCTCCTCCTCCATCCACCGTATGGTCTCCAAAGGCACCATTTCTCAGGTCACTCCAAAATCAAACACTCTCTAAGCTCAGTTCCCTACTTGCTTTTCCATATGCTCTAATTTGTGCTTGATTTTAGTCTCTTTGAGAAGTTAATTTTAATTTATTAGAGAAACTTGTTTCGTGCTTTTGAACAGTTACTAAGAATGGGATGATTTGAGGATGATTTTTTTTTTTTGGTGACAGACGGTGGGAGTTGATGCATTGAAACGACTGCGTTTGACCACGAATCTAGAGGACTTTCACACGGCGGATTTCATCATCGAAGCGATTGTGGAATCCGAAGACGTGAAGAAGAGTTTATTCGTTAGATTGGACAAGATTGCGAAGAGTTCTGCGATTTTGGCTTCAAACACGAGCTCCATTTCCATCACGCGTATAGCTTCTTCTACAACTAGGCCGCGTCAGGTATTTCTTAAGTTAACTTTTTAGGCTTTTGAACAAACTTATTGAGAAATTTGTAAATAAAAAATAGTAAATTATATACCAAGTTTTAATGATATGGGACTATTAGGTATTAGAGAACAAAAATTACATTATTTTTTCTTATCGAGACATGGTGCACTGTGTAACTAAATAAGCTTTTAGAGAAGTGAAATCTGTGTCTAGTTGTCGATGATTAAGGATGAGTTTTGAAAGAATTGTATAAGCACCGAGTAAGGTTTATTTGCTGATAACTCTGCGGTGATAGTAAAAGTTTAGAAATAGAGTTTGCGGAGTTATTAGAGGGTGCTGAGTTATTAGATTATACAAGATTCACCTCCAGAAAACTCTGGAATGAGTTATTAGTCAGTAAAAGTACTGTTAAGAGCGTCTCGCGAGTTATTTGATTATATAAAACTTTGAGTATCAATATAAAAGTGAATATAAATAGTTGTTACACTATCTTTTATTAAGTGACTTGAGTTGATAATAAGTATTATTCTAGATGGTGTGAGTGACTATAGATATGAATTCGAATCCATTAACTTTTGATAAGGAGATGTATGATTTGATTTTTTTAGGATTAGGGAACTTTATTGTTTTGTAAATTTTTAAACTTGAATCTTATATAACCAACTTTTTTGGACCTTTCTTTAAATAGCCAATTTTAGTACTCATTTTTAAATGATTGAATCACAATATTTAATGTTCATTTATAAAACTTGATCATGATATTTAGTGCCCATTTTAAAAAAATGAAACACAAAATTTAGTGCTCATTTTAAAAAAATTAAATACAATATTTAGTACTCATTCATAAATTTTGAAGGACAATGTTTTTAACCTTTATTTGGATGAGGTTGGGGTGGAAAGGAAAGGAAAGGAGCGGAAAGAGAGTGGAAAGTTAGATTCACTACTACAAAAATACATTTAGACAACGGTTTTAAAGCCCTTAAACAGTAGTTTAAGAATCGTAATCTATATGCAGGTCATATATAGTTTTGAATTATAGACTACAGTTAAACAATTGTAATTTATAACACAACTATAAACTATGATTATTAAAAGAACCGTTGCGTATATTGTAAGTGAGATAAAGACTTAGAAGTCCTAAAGGAGGGTATAGGGGGCATCTACTCCTATCTATTTGGCTAAGTTCTTATATTTATGTATTTTGTTGGATCTCCTTATTCCAAAGAGAAAATTCGCTCGAGATTTTCTTTCTTAGTTTCTATAAAACGATTTTACTATTAGTTGTGTTTAAATCTACAGTTAGTGCAAAATCAGCTCAAGAATTAATACATAAGTAGCCGTCAGTTGCAAAGTGGAGTGTGTCTTATTACACTCATTCATTGCTTAACTTTGACTTGTGTACAAGTCTCTATTGTTCAGTTAAGATACTTCAGGTTAAAAAAACTTTTAGTTCGTGCTACTTACAAAATTTAACATAAATAATTATACAATAGATGATCATTATTCAATAATTAAAACAATAAAATTATGTTTTATATTAAATGATTGACGAGATAAGAATATGTGTAACTTAATATATATATTAAGAAATTAACTTCATTTTCTCAGGTGATCGGAATGCATTTTATGAACCCTCCGCCTCTGATGAAATTGATTGAGATTGTACGAGGAGCAGACACTTCTGACGACACATTTGCTGCTACGAAAGCATTGTCAGAGAGGTAAGAATGTTTGATTCCCCTGTTCTAGGTTCTCAATTTCCCCTATGCATTTTTTTATCTCTATAAAATGTTCAGTCTTAAGATATTAGATACCTTGCATGGTTAAGAGGTTTATGTACCCCTGGTTGTCTCCATGGTTTCTTTCCTATTTCTGCTCTCTAAACACAATTTTCATGCATCCTTCTTTCTTACCTACTAAATAAGATTATAGGAAACTTTAAGGAAATATGGTAAAAGAAAATGAAGACAGGTAAAGAGAAAATTGAAAATATGTTATAAATGAAGTAAAGGAGTACTTATAAGACCCCTATTATTTAGTTTCTCCTTCCTATTTACTTCTCATCAAACATACAAACTTAAAATCATTCTCTCAATTTTCTTTGTTTCCTAGATTATATAAATATGATAAGTGATTAGTTTTGACAAGATGTTTGATCCATATAGTTGTATAAATATCATTACTCAGAAATTCAATATCTGAGTCCCTTTGTACATTTGCTGTGTTGTGAATGTGGACTAATTGTGTAGTTTTAATATCTAAGTAGCAGCAGGACAAAATTCACTGTCATAATTCTGTGTTTGTTGAATATGCAGGTTTGGCAAGGTAGTAATTACCTCCCAGGATTATCCAGCTTTCATAGTGAATCGAATCCTTATGCCTATGATAAATGAAGCATTTTATAGTCTGTACACTGGGGTTGCAACCAAAGAGGATATTGACACAGGAATGAAACTAGGTACTAACCATCCAATGGGTCCTTTACAGCTTGCAGACTTCATTGGGTTGGATGTGTGCTTGTCAGTAATGAGAGTTCTTCATACTGGTCTTGGAGACAATAAATATGCACCATGCCCTCTCCTTGTGCAATACGTTGATGCTGGAAGACTTGGAAGAAAGCGAGGTATTGGCGTGTATGAATATAGTGAAGAGCCAAGGTCTACAAACTCATCTTCTCGTCTCTAAAATGCTTTTTTTTGGTGGAAGAATGGGTCTTCAAAAACCTCATGTTTTCATATATCTCACTGTAGGGATAGTTCAACAGACTCCTCAAATACGCTCTGTATTATACAGACCAACAAAATAAAGTTGTAGCGAATGACTGTATAATACAGAGGTAAATCTTCTTCGTGGTCTCTTTGTATTGCTGTTTAAAACTAATTATATTTCTTCATTCAAGCATAAAGCAAATTTTTGTGTGAATTTGTTGGTATTTCTAAGCCGATTTATGCTGTTATCAACAAGTCAAAGTGATTGTTTAATGCGTAAATTGTTTGGTTACTCACTTTGCACACGAATGCTTCATTTTGTAGAAAATAAGAAAAATAAATGTAAGAAACAAGTGGAAATATAACCGGTTGGATCGGAAAGAAATTACTGAAAAATTATTTTATATATTACTTATTATTATAATTATAAAAGTAAAAGAAATATCCATAATTGATAATGAGGGATCCATAATCCATGTCCTGTAATCAATTATTTCTGTTTCATAATCAATTATATATAAAAAAATTAATAATGAATGATGTGTTTAACATAATTATCAGTATAAGCAAATCATAAAAACTAATTTTAGAGACAAAAAATAATTCAAAAATAATTAATTATTATAATAACTAAATTAGAGACTATTTAAAAAAAAAAATTCTAAATTAGTTTTTATTATTGTTAAATAGTTTTTAAATTGATATCTAATTAATTACTAAGGTTTTAACTATCAATTATTTAGATTATAAATTTGGTAGCAAAAGTCTTAGTAGTTAATTAGATACCAATTTAGAAACCATTCAACAATAATAGAAGCTAATTTAGAAATATTTTTTTTTTAAATATCTTTAGTTTAGTTATTATAATAATTAATTATTTTTTATTTTTAAAATTGGTTTTTATTTCTAAATTTGATTTTTATTTCATGATTTTTTTATATTATATATTATATTCTTGTATCTTATGAAACACATAACATAATTATTTGTTCATTCTTTTTTCTTTCTCTCTTTTGATTGCTTTCCAATGTGGTTTTTCTACAAATCTCACCTTCAACCCACAAAAATCTAAAGCAATAAAGTCCACGATTCATTCTTTTCAAATAAGTGCAGATCAACTTAAACCAATTTAACTTTTCCTCTCAAATCCCAATTTAACTTTTCCTCTCAAATCCCCTTATTCCGTGATGGGAAGATTGATAAGCAAGTAACCAATCACAAAAATCATGGCTAGAAGAATTCACAAAGGGTGCACTTAAAATTAAATTCTAGACCTAGAGGTGTGTCTCTTAGGGCTAGGTTATTTTTGTCCTAAACTAGGTTTGGTGCAAGTTCCAAAATAAAATCTTATACTACTTGTTCTAAAATAAAGACCCAAAATAATTTCTAAAATATTTGATACAATTTTTACAATGTTAAGAAAAAAAAAAGTCTTCTATCTATCCAATAAGAACTCATCTTTTTCAATCTTCTCAACCAATAGTTTTAAGATTGGATGATTTACATCAACTTGTATGATTTGATCTTCTTTGTATCAAACATAATTTGGTATCTAGTTGGTTATAGAATTATCTACTTTTGCTCTAATAACAATGTTATACTTTTTAAACAGATAAAACACAACACTTATATTTTACATGATTTATTCTTACTCGTTTGATAGATAATGCATTATGTTTTTTATGATTTGTTGTATTTTAGCGTTAATCAAAATTATAAGGTGTTAAATTTTTCCTTATGTCATTCAAAAAATTTAAATTTGTAAACATTAATTAGAAGATTGATTTAGAGAACAAATTAATGACGAAATTTTTTGTTGCTAGTTTTTACAACATTTCGTGACAATATCAATCTCTAAATTTTGTTTCTAAGTTTATCCAGCAGATTTCTTACGCAACTTATTTGTTTTGTAATTTTTCAATATATAGTCTAATTTAAGTTAATTCACAAGGACACAGTGATTTGAATTCAATTTGTTTAACGTAATTGAATTAAAAATGCAAAGTATACTTAAATTATAAATAAAAAAACATGAAATATCAATTTAATGTTTTAAATGCATATAAATTGAAATATCATTGAATCCAAATCAATCTAAATTTGCATAATTAATCAAACTAATCTTTAACTAATTATCAAACTAATCTCAATCGAAATCAAGTTTGAATTTCAAAGAGAAGTACGTCATAATAAAAAAAATACGAGATTAATGAAGAAGAAACGATATTTACAACATAAAAGAAAAGGAAAGAATGTGACTAAACAAAGAGTGGAAAAGAGAGAATTTGGAAAGACAAAAAAGTTTTTGGAATTTGGAAAAATGTAGTGTATCCCAAATCAGAACTCTTAAAAGTATATTTATAAGCTCTAATCAATGTAAATAAATAGAGTTTGATTTGACCTTGAATGTAATCTACAAACCCAATTAAAAATGTAATCTCACATACATATACATTTAACATATCAACTTAAAAAAAACATTAAAAATAAAAGAAAACTTCAAAAACTCATATATTCAAACTAAAGTACTAGAAATTATGATTCAATCAAGCAATAAATAATAAAAGTTATAGTCAAAATAATTGACAAAAGTTAGTGTAGTTAAAAAATACCGAATTAAACCATTTATAAAATATAATATAAATATAGTTGGGAATCTCTTCTTATTTTAATTGACATATTAATGAATCTTGATAACTGATCATTTCATTCAATATATTCAATGATGGTTATTCCAAAAGTCTTAAAACTATATTTATCTTGAAAATGTTATAAGCATTAATTATCCATTATTTCTTTTATGTGATAAGCCTTCCTCTCATTCTTTATATGAAAGGAACTTGTGAGGAAGAGAAATGCAAGCAAGTGAGAAGAGCAACATAGAAAGGAAATGAGAGAATAGATATCCACCAAAGTGTGAGATTGAAAATCCTAGTGAGAGATATTGTTGGGTGAGATTGAGTGTTATCCTCACAGAGTGAGAAAAACAAATATTATAATCCTATTTTCTGAACTAGGTTTCGTGAGTTTTTATTTTTGAAGTTGAGAAAGTTTTCCATGTTAAAAATTCTCGATATCATTATTCTATTTTTTTATATTTTCTTTTATCTGCTTATTACTTCTCCAAATGCCCATTTTATATCTACCAAAAAAAAGGATAATTAGTTTTGATTTTCTCAACAAATATAAATACAAAAATATATGTTATCATTAGAATAGATGTTCATTTGATACTCAATACTATTTTTCAAAACTTATTTCCTTGTAGTGTGCCACCCATCTAAGAAATCCTTCGTTTTTACTTTAAGAACATATTTTTTATTTTTTAAAGGATAAATTCAGAAGAGAGAAAAAAATTGAAGAGATGAACAATTTTATGTTATTTGATTAAGGAGAAAAATAGAGAAGGAAGAAAACATTTGTTTTGCATCAATTTGCGAAGCAAATTAAGAAAGAAAGATTAAAAAACTTTAGTAGTTTAACTTTTTTTTATTAATATGACTAAAGTTACAGTTATAATCTTAATTAATTTTCTTTTGACATAAAAATATTTATTAAAAAATATCTCTTAAGATTTTTCTTTCTTTCAACTTTTCTATCCAATTAAACAATGAACTGAAAAACAACTTTTTTTTCTTCAGCTTCTTACATATGCAAACATTCTATTAATTTTCGAAATAATGTTATTGTTTTTACTTCAACCTCAAACCTGATACTGGCTATATATGTTTTTAATGATTTAGTGTAATTAGTAAAAATTAGGGGATATATTACTCATTTGGATTTAGAGATTTGTGCTTAAGAGAAGGAGAAGATATATTCGTGAACAATAAATATTATCTTCTCTAAAATGAAGAGAAGGTGAAAGAAAATCAGTTCACCATTGTAGTTTTTTACATATATATTAATTATTACATAAATTTAACTATCACAAATATTTTAATAAAGTAAATTAATAGGAATTAATAACATTAATAATAAAATAAAATTTTAATACAAAAATATTTAGTTATTTATAATAAAAATATATAATAATAATAAAAATATAAATATAATAATGATATAAAATTATTTTCTAATTATAATTTTTAAATTTATGAATATTTAAATTATTTATATAATAATTTACAATTTTTATATATATTCATAATTTTACATGTAAATTATTTTTCGTCAAGTAACTCATATTTTTTTTAAATTAATTATTCAATGATATCGGAAATAACTTACATAATTTTAATTCACCCAAATTTACACAAAAATACATAATATTTGATTTTTTTTTAAATAAGGATAAATTTGTAATCTTATATTTTACATCTTTAAAAAAATCAAAATACACTTACAACTATCATATCACTCATAGACTTTAATAAATTTTTCTTACAATACTCCAATCCAAACACACTTTCTTCATACTTTCTTCTCAAATCCTCACACATTTACTCAATCAATTCCTCAAATTTAAACTCCTCAATCCAAACACAACTTAAATTTTATCCATTTTTCATTCTCTTATCAAACTTCTCTTCATCTTATTTATTTTCTTTCTACTTTAATCCCTCCACAAATAAAGGATTTTTAACTCATTTTTGTAATTCATTTAAAATTTAAAGTAGGTTAACATGTTTTTATATATTTTAAAAAATGAGTTTATTTTAATTAAATTTTACAAAACTAACTTATAAAATTAAGTTTATATATATATATTATATAGTTTAATTATACTTTTAGATAAAGATAGATCTTTAAGATATATGAAATCAAGGTGAAGGTAGTTTATCCACTTTTGTATAACTCAAACAAATCCACAAACATACAAAAAGGAATAATGAAAGAAGTAAAGAAGAGTGAGAAAGATGATGAGAAAAATGATACAGTGTTATCTCTTATATTTAATGCCCTTTTGTTTATTGAAAAAAAGAAGTGAGACGGTGAAATGTAGCACCCGTGCTCACATTTTCTCCTTTACACTGTTCCTTGATGTGAAGTTTCTCTTTATTTTGTTTCCCTCTCAACTCCACCACCTCCTTTTTCGGTTCTGAAAATCATACCTGAAACAGAGACCCAATTGGCCAAAAGTCTGAAAAGGTTAGGTAAAATGCACTACCACTTTCCATTCCTTTTCCTTAATGCTTCTTCAACGCTTTCTGTGCTTCTTTTTCAAACTTGTCTGCTATCTAACTGACCCAATATCACATTTTTACTAAAGAGGGCTATTTGGGTGGCCATAGAATGCCATGGTTTCATTTGAATGGTGACTTTTTAGCATAGAGTTCAGCTACCTGCAATGTTAATGGTAATGGGATCTTACTTTCTGTTAGGTGTCTCACAGCTTCTACGTGAATTCAATGTTCTTTTTCACTTCCTTTGTGCACTTTTTATTTTCAAATGGTTACTGTTGATTGCTTCATCCTCACGCTGTTGTAGAATGATCCCTTTTTCTTTATTTGACCCTCCCTCCTCTCTCCTGATTTCTTTTTTAATTTGCATTCAGATTTAGTAGTCTTTCTTTCCTCTTGTTTTTCCAGGTTTTGGTTTTGGCGTGTGTTGGTGATATCTGTAGTTTTCACCTTCTAATTTGTCTTTATGTGTGGTGCAGTTACAATTTGTCCATTTTACCGAGTCTTGAAAATTTTGGAGGTTGGGTTCTTCGGAGTTGTGGAAAGCAATGATCATTTGAAGCTGAACACGTGTATTATCTCTTTTGGTTTCTGAAATGGTGTTGCAAAGATATTGCCCTATGGCTTTTGTGCAATGGAGTTTCTTCGCTTGGTTTATTTGCTTTTATGTGGGACTTGAGACCCTAGCCAGTTCCTGTGACAAGCATGATTTGTTGGCCCTGAAGGAATTTGCAGGCAACCTTACCGAAGGGTCTATCATCACAGCATGGTCAGATGATGTTGTCTGCTGCAAATGGGTTGGAGTTGTTTGTGACGATGTGGTTGATGGAGCAGCTGGTAGTAGAGTGTCCAAGTTGATTCTACCAGGAATGGGTCTTAACGGCACGATTTCAAGTTCTTTAGCTTATCTTGATGAACTGAAAGTGCTTGATATTTCGTTCAATCGTCTCCAAGGTGGATTGCCTTCTGAGTTATCTAACTTGAAGCAGTTAGAAGTTCTTAACTTGAGCAATAATATTCTTTCTGGACCACTTGTTGGGGCACTCTCTGGTTTGCAATCCATTCAGACACTTAATATTTCTAGCAATTTATTTGTTGGAGAGCTCTTTCAATTTGGAGGATTACAACATCTCGTTGCTCTTAGCATAAGCAACAATTCATTCACTGGTCAGTTCAATTCTGAAATTTGCAGCTTCTCCAAGGGTATTCATGTTCTTGATATATCAAAAAATAAATTTTCTGATGGTCTTGAATGGTTGGGAAACTGCAGCACATCTCTCCAAGAGTTACATTTGGATTCCAATTTTTTTACTGGCTATCTTCCTGATTCCTTGTATTCAATGTCAGCCTTGGAGCAGCTCTCAGTCTCCATGAACAACCTCTCCGGTCAGTTAAGCATGAAGCTAAGTAATCTCTCAAACCTAAAATCTCTAATAATTTCTGGAAATCGGTTTTCAGGGGAACTCCCAAATGTTTTTGGGAATCTTTCGGACTTTGAACAACTAATAGGACACTCCAATTCATTTTCTGGATCATTGCCTTCCACCTTGGCCTTGTGCTCAAAACTTCGAGTGCTTGATCTTCGAAATAATTCTTTGACAGGTTCTGTTAGCCTTGATTTCACTGGGTTGTCTAATCTTTCCACGTTGGATCTTGGTAGCAATCATTTTAATGGACCCCTTCCAAATTCTGTGTCCAATTGCCATGAATTGACAATGTTAAGTCTTGCAAAAAATGAATTAACTGGCCAAATCCCTGGGAGTTATGCAAACCTCACTTCACTTTTGACTCTCTCTCTGTCAAACAATAGCTTTGAGAACCTATCTGGGGCGCTTAATGTACTGCAGCAGTGCAAAAATCTCACCACTCTTATCCTCACAAAGAATTTCCGTGGTGAGGAAATTTCAGAAAATTTAAGAGTAAGCTTCAAGAGCCTTGTGGTTTTAGCACTTGGAGATTGTAGTCTCAAAGGCCGTATTCCTGCCTGGCTATTGAATTGCTCGAAATTGGAAGTTCTTGATTTGTCATGGAACCATTTGGAAGGCAGTGTCCCTTCTTGGATTGGTTGGATGGATCATCTGTTCTACTTGGATTTGTCAAATAATTCTCTTACAGGAGAAATACCAAAAGGTTTGACAGAGCTGAAGGGCCTCATATCCCTAAATTATCATATATCAAGTCTCATTGCATCTGCTGCTATTCCTCTCTATGTCAAGAGAAACAAGAGTGCTAATGGGTTGCAATATAACCATGCTTCGAGTTTCCCTCCATCAATATACTTGAGCAATAACGGATTAAGTGGAACTATATGGCCTGAAATCGGTCGTTTGAGAGAACTTCACATCTTAGATTTAAGCAGGAACAACATCACCGGCACCATTCCCAGCTCTATTTCTCGGATGAAGAATTTGGAAACATTAGAGTTATCTAATAATAATCTATATGGAACTATTCCTCCATCATTTAACAACCTCACATTCTTGTCTAAGTTCAGTGTGGCATATAATCACTTATGGGGAACAATTCCAGCTGGGGGGCAATTTTCAAGTTTCCCAAATTCAAGTTTTGAGGGCAACCTGGGGCTTTGTGGGGAAACATATCGTCATTGTAACAATGAAAAAAATGACAACATTTATACTCATTCCGAGGGAAAATTTGGTAAAAGCAGTGTCCTTGGCATCACAATTGGTTCAGGAGTGGGTCTTGCACTACTTATTGCAGCTATTCTGCTAAGAATGTCAAAGAGGGATGAGGATAAACCGGTGGATAACTTTGATGAGGAGCTTAGCTGGCCAAACAGAATACCTGAAGCACTTGTCACTTCAAAATTGGTGCTTTTTCAGAATTCGGATTGCAAGGATCTCACTGTTGAAGATTTGATAAACTCTACTAACAATTTTAACCAGAAAAATATAATTGGTTGTGGTGGGTTTGGTCTTGTCTACAAGGCGAATCTTCCAAATGGCACAAAGGTAGCTGTGAAGAAACTTTCAGGATACTGTGGTCAGGTGGAACGAGAATTCCAAGCAGAAGTGGAGGCACTCTCTAGAGCTCAACATAAGAACCTTGTTTCACTCAAAGGTTATTGTCAGCATGTCAGTGACAGATTGTTAATTTACTCCTACTTGGAGAATGGAAGCCTTGACTATTGGTTGCATGAGAGTGAGGATGGAAATTCATCTCTAAAATGGAATGTAAGACTCAAGATTGCTCAAGGTGCAGCTCATGGACTAGCTTATTTGCACAAGGAGTGTGAACCACATATTGTGCACAGAGATATCAAATCTAGCAACATACTTTTGGATGATAAATTTGAAGCTTATTTGGCTGACTTTGGTCTTTCAAGGCTTCTTCAACCCTATGATACCCATGTTTCAACAGATTTAGTGGGAACTTTAGGATATATTCCTCCAGAATATAGTCAAGCACTGAAAGCAACATTCAAAGGTGATATTTATAGCTTTGGTGTTGTTCTTGTTGAGCTTCTTACTGGTCGAAGGCCTGTAGAAGTCTTTGTCGGGCAATGCAACAGGAATCTATTGTCTTGGGTGTTTCAGATGAAATCCGAAAATAGGGATCAAGAAATTTTTGATTCAGTGATTTGGCACAAGGATATTGAGAAACAGCTCTTAGAGGTACTTGCTATTGCTTGTAAATGTATAGATGAAGATCCAAGGCAGAGGCCCCATATCGAATTAGTTGTTTCATGGCTTGATGGTGTAGGATTTGATGGCTCTGAACAATCATCATCTTAACTCTCTGCATTTATGCCATCTATCTGTTTTTTTGTTTGTGTATCATTGAGACAGGAAATACCTATAAATCATCTTTGTAGTATTGAAATTCCACTCAAGAGAATGCTCATATAATTTATAATTGGGAAAATGGTGTCTTTAGTCCTTATATATTTTTTTTGACAATGATTATAATTATTGTTTTTCTAAGAGGTTTAATATATTTGATGATTTTTAGGTTAAATATGTTTTTTTGTCGTCTCTAGTCCAAACTTTATACTTCATGTATACTTGTAATAAGGAAACATTCCAGTGTTGGAGTGCGAAAAAAAAAAGTTGATAAAGACTCATTCCAGTGTTTCTTTATTACAAATATCCAGTTTATCTAAAATTTGTATTAGGAACAAAAATTAATTTTACGATATAGCACATGTTTAACTTATGATTTTTTGAATTTTATCGTGTTATTTTCAACTTTTAAAATTTGTTCTTATTTAAAAAAATGGGTAATATAAGTTTTTTCAACTAATTGATAGGAATGACATAAATTTATTTATTTAAAGAAGCAGCGTGACATCAACAGCAAATTTCATCTCATATATAATTATGGAGATGAAATTGATAATATTCAAAATGGAGTGACAAATTTGACGGTAACAGAAGAACTTAAACAACTATTAAATCATTTTCAAATTAAAAAAAATAAGTCAAGCATTAGGAGATACATGATTTTTTTTTTAATTTTGTTGTATAAAATCTCCATCAAAAAATAAGTTTGAACATGAAGAATGAGTAATATTATTTGTTTTCAATAAATAAATAAAAAATTCATGGATTTGAAAGTACAAAAAATAAAATCAAACTTTGAAAATAAATATATAACAACTATGAACACAAATACTTTTTCTTTTATAATTTTTGTCACTTAGAGTTTAGATAGTTGTAAATATTTGATTTTAGGGAATTCTGGTATCTTTTCTTTCTTCTAATAAGATTCTTTTTTAGGGAAAATGAGTGTGTAAATGATTTGATGGACTTTGTGTGGAAGTTGTGGATTGAAAATGATTTGTTTGACTTTGATGCATAAATATTTCATTAGAGGATTTGTTTTGTTTTATATACAGGTGGTAATCAACATTCATTTGTTTTTTAGGTGTTTTAGTAAACTACGACATTGATTTTCTTGAAATGTGCAGTCGTAGTTTATTAGTTATTTATTTTTATAAGTAAGGAATTATAAGAGATTTATACCTACTTTTTTTTAAAAAGCTGGACTTTAGTAATTCATAATTTTGATTTTCTTAAAAAATGTTTTTAACTTATTAAATTTAAAAGAATCATCATTTTTCTAAACATTTTCTTATTTCTCTTTTATCTTCTTTCTAACTTCTTGAACATAATTCTCCTCATACTAACAAATAGAGTTTGCTATTGAACTACTAGATAGAGTAAGTTCATTTTTATCTTTTTAGTCAATTTTGAACTTGTTAGGTTTACCTCTGGTATAGACTTTGCATGTAGTGGTTTTAGCTTTAAGATTAGTCTTTGTTAGCTCGAAGTCCTAATAATATAGTTAGATTTTTTATCAGGCCTGTGCGGTGCAAGTTAAACTACCCTTGAGCTTTTGTAGAATTGGAGTTTTTAGTGAGCACCGATTCAAACTCAGGTAAGAGAAGCTAATTTAAATTTTTTTATAGAACCCTAGGCTAGAAAATCTGAATATTGGGGTGATGTGGTCACTAATTCCAAAATTTGTTTGCAAGATTGATTGTTTCTGAGTAAAATAGTATATTACTTGAAATTAAATATGAATATGTTGATTTTGATATGAATGAGTTATTGATGGAATTTCATTTGAGATTGAAAGTGTTGAACGGTAGTATAGATTGACTTGAATTACATTATGAATTCTACTCAAGAGTAAGAGTGTATGTAATTGTTTTGTAGTTTTGAGTGATTGGAAATTGATTTAGAAATAATGAATATATATGTTGATAAAGTATATCTACCATTATGAGTAAAGAAATGTCATTTTAATGTTGCAGGTTGTGAAAATATAAGTTTGAATGTAATTTTTGGTAAAAAAATATGTAAGAGACTAGTTTTTGGAAACATTTTTCTACATATCTCGCTCAAGCGAGAATAAAGTGAAAAATGGGGCACTCTCAGGTCCATTTTCGCTTAAGCAAGAGGGTATCTCGCTAAAGCAAAAATGGGGTGAAATTTGGAAGTACTCTCGAGTCTTTTTTCACTCAAGGGAGAGGATTTTTGCTTGAGTGAGACTCCTTTTCGCTCGAGCGAGATCATTTTCGCTCAAGCTTAAAAAAAATCTTAAATTTTAAGATTTCTTTTTGTGTTTCTATTTTATTATTATTTATTATTTTTAATTAACTTTTACGAGAATTTAATTATATATTTAATTGAAAATCCTTTAGTTTTTATGTAAATTTGTTTGCTTTTTAAGCTTTGGTATGAATAAATGGTGTGATTTTAGATAATATGAGATGTGAAATATAAATTATAATCAAGACATTATTTTCAGGAGGAAATAAAATACCATGTTGAGATTGTTAAGATGTGCATTAACTAGGGATTCGTCTAGAAGAAGATATCCTGACTCTTCTGGTATATTGGAATCATAATGATGAAGATTATCAGGTGGTGAGAGTCAAAGGAGGTTCATATAATTTTGTCCGTGGTTTAAAATATAATATGATCTTTCAGGTCATATGAATTAACTCTATCACACTAGGTCATATGATATTGAGATTATTTATGTTCATAACTGTGTGGATTCATAGTGAGTTAGTATGACATGTGCAAATCTCTAAGTCTAATTCAATGCACGATTTTTCTAAAAATAGAGGCAAGTGTCTGAGTATGTGGGTCCGTAGAAGTCTGACATAAGCAATATGAATGTTGAAGTATGATAGACACTTATTGTTGTGTGAAAATTGTATTAGAATTTATAATTGTTATCTTAAGTTTAAATTTATATTAGAAATTTTAAAAAAAATAGTTAGCTTACATTGTTGTTTGTATTATGTTTTGTTTTATTTATTTGTGATGATCACAGGAACAAATGATTTTGGAGAGAATAAGGCTCTATCCTTAATTGATGGATGAATTTGAATTTTGTTGAATAATTATTTTAAGTCATGTAATTATTAAAATTTTAAAAAAAGAATATTTTAAAATATTGCATAGCTAAGACTTGGATATGTAAATATTTAATTAGATATTACATGTGTATTATATAGTATTTATTTGTGAAGAAATAGGAATATTACAACAAATAGTTTATGAATTTTCCAATGAATTAAAGAAAGATTTTTGTCATAGTACACAATAAAATTACTTACACATATACACATAAAAATTAAGTTATTTTTAAGAATATTTGTTAGATAAATTATTCAGACGGATCCACTCATAAATTCAATAAATTGTAGAAATTATTTAGTTTGACTGTTTTAAGCGTATTGATTCTCAAGTTTAGGAATTTGAAATTTAATGAATCTGACATAATCTGATATACATCTTGTACTGGTAGGCTAAAACCGAGAGGTTCAAGCCGAGAACTACATAGTAAAACAACTAAGAGATGTTAGGTTAAAACTGAGAGGTTTAGACCGAAAGCGAAAAAGACATAAAAGAATAAGACAAAAATATAAATATTATATAAAAATAAGAGCCCAATTAGATAAAAACTTACAAGAGGGGTGCACAAATAATAAAAAAGGTGTAGAAAGAAAGCCCAAGAGTAAAGGGGAAAACCCATTAAA
>Ga0123342_1001189_pt1 | contig 43642 bp, 16 predicted proteins | sample Turbeawhitnodule_FD_89960 | JGI IMG/M metagenome (GOLD analysis project Ga0123342, IMG submission 89960) | Root nodule microbial communities of legume samples collected from Mexico - Turtle bean Mexico white nodule | ecosystem: Host-associated > Plants > Roots > Nodule | place: Mexico: Nepantla...
ATTTTAATCTTGATAACCTTACAAAGTTCAAGATTACACCCAAGTTAAATCAAAATTTAATATTCAAAAATAATAAAATGAAAATATAAAAAAATTAACATAAAATCTTAATAAAACTATTATTAATTATGTTGGAGGTCCCACATCGACTAGAGATTAGAGTCTTTCATTGTATAAGTGGGTGCAAACCTCAACCTCATGAGCCGGTTTTATGGGATTGAGTTAGGCTTAAAGTTCACTTTGTAATATGGTATTAGAGTCATTTTGGACCTATTGTAGCGAGTGTCCTGTGTTCCCACTAGTATAGATAAAGTCATTTAAAATAAAACATAAAAAGAACTGACTATATACATTGCATAAAGTTTGAATATAGATATGAAAAAAAACTTAATCATTTTACTGTAGATACTTCAAATATAAGACTATATATTTTATAGGAGATATACCAATAATATTAAATAATTAAAAAAACATAAAATTTATTTGACTGTATAGAGAGTGAAAGTAGTGAGAAACAAAATAATTGAAAGCAGGCCCTGTTTGAACTAAAATGTTATGGATTTTGTTGTACAAAGTAGATGAAAGTACAAAACCAATAAAAAAATTATAATTTGCATTTCATTCCATTGTGTAATCATAATCTTCCCATGTTCTCGTCCAGACTTAAGTTCTTTAAGGAGCTTATAATTGATAAATTAGTTTTTATCTCATAAGCCAGTTAGTACTAATAAGTTTTTATTTAATAAATTAGCTGATAAATATGAAATAAATAAAAATAGGACTATACAAATATTATTATATAAATGAAATTTATATTTTTAAACAACAATAATAATATTTTTAAACTTTTTAATATAATTAATATTTTTATTAAACTTTTCAATATATATTTTTTAAATTATACATGTTTTCAAAAATTTAATTTTTTAATTTAAATTATTATATATTAAATTTCCTTTTTACAATTTTTATTATGTGTGACTTTTACATATAATTATTTAATAAAATATTTATTATTTTAATTTGTAATATTAAATTATTTTTAATAAAAATTGCACGAAAAATTAAAAAGGAAATTAACAAGTAATAGTTTGTATCATTAATTATATTTATAAGATTAAAATAATAATAAGTAAAACGAAATTAAAGATAATAAAAAATATATTAAATTATTAAATATAATAATTAAATAAAATTTAATAAACTACAAGTTATATTTTAAGTAATTTGAACTATTTTATAGTTTATATAAGAAAAAAGTCTATAATAAATTATTTTGAAGTATTTATATTATAAAAAACAACTTAGATAAACAAAAAAAAAAAAGATAAAGAATATGAGAAGAAATATTTCTTCTATTTTATTTTTTTAATTAAATCAAAGTAAAATCCAAAGAATACAATCATTCTAGATAGTTAAAGAGACAAAATGTGAAAAAAAAGTAAGATAAAACAAAAGCTTGACATATATACAAATATAAACAACTAAGAATTAGAAATACAAAATTAATATTAATTTTCTTCCAAAAGTCATGCATCTATTAACTAGACTCCGATAGCATATTAAGAATTAAGAAATAAACTTTAAGCTTAATTCAACCTCATAAAATCAGCTTATAAGGTAAGAGTTGCACCCACTTACATACTATGAAATGTCTTAATTTCTAATCGATGTGGGATCTCTAACACACACCACTCACACCCCGAGAGTGACAGCTCGTGTGTGGGACAATATATTCCGATAACGATCCAATAACAGATGACATGATAAACCCAACAAACTCTCGTTAAAATTATCATATTATAAAAAAGAATTTAGATAAACAAAAGAGAAAAATGAAGACAAAAGATTTGAGAACAAATATTTCTTCTATTTTATTTTCCTTAATTAAATCAAAGCAAAGAGTCTAAATGTATATAGAAGGAGTACACTCATCCTGGGTAACTAAAGATACATAATGTAAAATAAAGAGTCAATAAAGACTAGAATAAGAAAAGACAAAATAAAGACTAAACATATGTACAAAGAGAAACAACTAAGAATTTAAAAAGAAAAAATTAATATTAATTTACTTCTAAAAGTCTTATATCTATATCTCTTAGTTTATAAATCCTTTTATATATTAAACTAGTTTATAACCTATTTTTTATATTATCATTGGTTTTCTCAAACACACTTTTAAAATTGTTAAATTTATCCTTGAAATTTATTATATAAAAAAAAAAGTGTTAAACTTTTTTTAATGTGTGTAACTTTTATTGGACAATATGTTTAACTTATTAGAAATGCATCATCATCAATGAGGTAACTTATTTTTCTTTTGTTATTTTATATAATTATTTAATATTTTTCTAGCTTACGAGCGGATTGAGAAATATAATTTAATATAAAATTTAGCTAACAATTAAAATAACAACTTAAATAAACATTTGTCCCTATAATATTAGTGTGTTTTGATTTTGAATTAGAATTTGTTTACTCACAAATTTAAAAATATTAATTGTAATCGTTATGGAATCATTTTTTATTTATTTTAATTGTAAAAGGTTTTTTTTTTTCAACGTGGATCCCTCCAAAATCTGAAATTATTGCTTTTGATTCCTGTAGTTTAATCTAATATATATAAATACAATTTCTTTTATAAATCTAGAATTTTTTTGGAGGTATCGAATTTGTCATCATAAAATACAATAGTGACTACTATATAAGATAGACACATGATCTTTCTTTGAACGTATAAGTCACGAGTGTCATTCATAGTAGAAACTAAAAACAAGTTGTATATTTAGAGAACTGAAAAATAAGCATTTTTTTTATAGAAGGTAGAATAAAAATTGAAAACATATTCAAAATATTAAATAATAAGTTATGTTTCTAACATTTTTCATAACTACTAACGTTTTTTTTTAGGTAATGTAAAGACGTTTTTAACATCATTTTAAAATATAAATATATAGGTACCCACCCAACTAATATTTATAATTATTAAATAAAAATTATTATTTTTTAAAAATAGTTAATAATTATATTGATTAGATTAGATATTATTATAAATATTAAAAAATTATTAATATTTAAAATATTTTTTAATATTAAAATTTATAAATTAATATCCAATTAGTTATTAAATTTTTAATTATTATTTCAATTTTTACAAAAATATCTAATTTAGTCAATATAATAACTAATTATTTTTTAAAAAAATTGATTTTTATATAATAATTTTTTTACATAAAATATTAAATAATGAGATTGAAGTTTAAAATTTCATTTTAACCTATTAATTATATTTTAATGTTTGCATAGTCATATAAAATTAGATAATAAAATTTAAATAATTTCAAAAAATTGAAATCTAACTTTTTATAGTAATTTTCAATTAACCAAAACTAAAATAGTTGTTAATTTATTTCCTATTTATTATGTACTTATATATGGTTTAATTTGTTTCTCTGTTTTTTTTCCTTGGTTTAAACTTATTTTTAATTTTTATAAAAATAAAAGTAAAATTCAGATATAGAATAGCATGTTTAGGGGAGCACCACATGTTCATAATTCATGTTATTTATTACTGAATATAAAAGAAATTACAAAAGTAATGTATTAGCATTGCATTACACAAATTAATTAATGTCATTTGGATACTTTCATCAAATACATAAAAATTTAAAGCTAAAATCCACTTTTGGTTCTTATAATCTTACAAATGTGAAATTTTTATTCTTAGAAAAATTCAATTGTATATTTAATCCTTCATTATTATATATATATGAATAAATTAAAGAGATTTGAGACTTTTGAAATTGAAAATAAAATTATAAAAACAATTTAGAAATAAAAATTCAGTCTAAGCTTATTAATTTGATTAATTAATACGTCAAAAAATAATTAAAATTAAATATTAATATCTAAAAAACAATTATAAAAAAAAGTATAAGATAGTTGACATAAGAAAAATTATATGTTTTTTTTTTCATGAAAGTCATGCTAGAGAGCATGTGTCATCACATGAAAATGATATAAAAAAATAGTAGACTAAACTTATGAAAAAGAAACAAATATACTTCCAAAAATAATCTAAACAATGTATAAACGAAAAAAAGACAAAAAATTTAAAAAAAAATCTCTAATGCATAACTCTGATAAAAATAAAAATAAATGATTGAATCCTAAAAATCTAATCAAATTAACTTCGTTACTCAAGTAATAATTCTTATGATTTATTAAACAAACTTAGTTAGAGTTTAAACATGATATATAAAAACGATTGATGGTGAACATCAACAAACTTCTTCATTAATATAGGTTTTTTAAAATTAGTTTAGAATTTATGCATAAGATAATTGTAGTTAAAAAAAGTAATTTGATTTAGTAAAAGAAGATGAAAATTGAAACCCCAGAAATAGATAAGATAGATTGATGGAAGGAAAGTCCGAAAGAGGGGATTGAAAGGGGGAAGGAAGAAGGGGGGGCACACCCACGAAGTGCTTGACAAATTGACTCACATAAGAAAAATAGACGCATCCAAAATACCATCTGTCAACCATCATGTTTCACGTTTCTACCACTCATAACCCACGAGGGACTTCGGGGCTGCCTGGCCCAAACTCTCATCCAACCATCTTTTTTTCCCCCAAACAATTATTATCTCAACCTCTTCTCCTTAATTTGGCAACAAAACCACTGCTTTACTTAACACACTACCATACACATTTCCTCATAATTATTTCTATTTTTTTTTTATCATTATATATAATAACGTAAAACAAAACACCATCAGTGCTTCTAATTACCTCATATAAGCCACAGGGTAATGAATGTGAATGGAATCTCACTAATTCTCAAACACAGCCCTGCTTTAGTATAATCACAATGCATAACACTCCTCCCATCCTTTTCTTTTTTGCCCTTTTTGTGGAACCTTTTTAATGATTTCACATTTAGTTTGTTAAAAAGTTAAAGCACTCTCTCTCAGGCACAAGCATATAGAAACAAAGAAAGTGAATTAACAGGAGGTGAGGCAACGGATTTTGGGCATCTCACTCACTCATATCATATCCTATCATATCATATCATATGATACACCTACATAAATGAACAAAATTTGGTATCATCACTCAAATGTAAAATGAGGGATATTCATAATTAATATGGGAAACGATGATGGTAAACAATTAAACACACAAGTAGCTACTAGTAGCTAAGTAGTGCCGTGTAGTGGAGACAAGTCCATAAACAAGTGGCAGTCTCTTCTTCTCTCTCTCTATCTTTCTCTCACTCAGGTCTCAATGCACAAAAATCGCCATTTTCAACAAAAGGAGGAATAACATTACGGCAACAAGAATGATTACTGCCAACACTTCCCAACACATGAAAATTACACAAACGAAAGTGTAAATTATGGAGGCCTAAAAATAGAAGAACCACAGCATAAATAAAACAGAAGAGTAATTGATGATAGGGGTGAGGGGGTAAGGAAGGGTGCTGATGGTGGTTTTGGACCCAATCCAAACCATCATTGCATATCTTGGGACGGCCTAGCCCATCATCATTTTACAAACCCTAACTGAAAGCCCCCATTATTGTTCCTCTCCTCCCCATTATAACCACTTTTATTCCCACTCTACCCTCCCCCAACAGGGATTGCTTTGCTTCTTCTGCCATACTTAAACCAGATCAGTTTCTTAACAAAACACTTTGTTTCTGCTGAATAGGATATCTTGGACATAAAGTTATACACAGATACATACATGTTGTGTATGTGTATAATGTAGATTAGATATATGTACACCAATCATGTGAAAGCATAGTTGGTGGGAAATGTGATCCTAACCAACATTTGGGTGATAAAAGAAAAGAAGAAGGAACGTACCCTTAAAAAATAGAAAAGCAAAATGAAAGGTAGAGCATCATGATTGGCATGACGCCATAAGCATCATCATAGAAGCGAAACATAAAATCTTTTAGGCTACTAACCGGCCGCCTTCCATGCTTACACATGCATGATTGTTGTGTCAGAGAGAAGAGGGGCACGTCCCCCCACCCTCTCTCTTTTTTATTTTCATCCATTGTGTCTGTCTGTGACTCTGTGCTCTTCCTCTCTCTTGTGTGTTTTTTCCTCTATAAATTAACACCCTTTGTTCCCCTTGTCCCTCACTTCCTCATCCCTAAACTCACCCTTTTCACACTGCTACTCCTTCCACAATCCAGACTCTGCTTCCTCCACCAAAGTCTCCCAACCTCCTTCAAAAGGTGATCTTTTTCGAAAAGTTCAGGGGGGAAAGACAAGGGGACCCCACCTCTCTCTCTCTCTCTCTCTTTCTCTCTCTCACACACACACATTATCCATCCTCTTGTTGTTGTTGTTGTGCTGTTTTGTTTTCCTCATTACTTTCACAAACAAATGTAGACATGGTATTTTAGGCTGTTGCAAAGTTAGTGTTTTTTGGTTTAGATATCTGAGTCCAAATCACCTGTACTCATGCTTGCTTCTTCTAACTTAAGGCCTTCACATAGTTTGAGGTATCTTAGTTTCACTCCACCTTGTTTTGTGGAGGGAATGTTTTTGGCCTATCAAACCTTTTTCTCTGTAGATTCTGTTTCGTTTATTTTATTTTATTTTTATTTTATAATTTTTTAAAAGAATAAAAAGAAAGGAAAACACCCTCAATGGTTTCTTTGTCTTTCTCTAGCCATAGCCTTCCATTAAGTTATTTAGTTATTTATTTATTTCCATTTTACTTTTGGCAACTTTTGGCACTACTGAGGATATTAAAAACCTTTTGGAATGCCTCTTATGTGTGCTTGGAACACCAAGAACTGTGTTTTTGCATAGACATACAAACACACAGAAGATCTCGGTGTACGAAGCTTGTCTCTTTTACGTAGGTAGGACCTTTATCCTTTTCTTCCCTCTTGGGATAGCCGAAAGAAGCCATCTTCTTTTTCTGCTTTCAAGTCAGTGCAGGTTTGGACAACTGTTATTAACTTATTCCCCCCCTTCCCCCCCCTGCATCATCCATCTTCTTTAGTTTTTCAGACAACCCCATATGCTCTATTTATTTGACAAGGTGGTCCAAAAGACTCAATTGTTCTGCCCTCCACCCCCCCTATGCTTTTCCCTGTTCATCTTGCCTTCTTCTCTTAAGTGTCATAATTATATCTACCAAAGCAATTCATAAAGCAACACATTCACTAGGAAGCTTGCATATTCTTCTTTCTTTCTTTCTTTTTTTTCCATTCACTTATTATTAAGGTGGTTCTGTTCCTTTCTTGTTTTCTTACTTTATATTTTCCTTCTTCTTCTTCTTCTTTTCAATCCAATATAATATATATCTGTATATGAATCTACCCCTTTAAGTCTTTGGATTCTTTGCTCGATATCATATCCTGTGGATCAAACAATAACAATTATTTTCTGGTTTCAGGGTCAGTGCAGGAAAATTTGGAGATTTGATTAGCCGTGATGGAGAGGTTGAACTCAAAGCTGTACCTGCAGAACTGTTACATAATGAAAGAAAACGAGAGACTAAGGAAGAAGGCACAGCTTCTTAATCAAGAGAACCAGGCACTGTTGTCTGAGCTCAAACAGAAACTCTCCAAGGGAAATCAGAAAGCTAATGCTTCAAACTCCATTCTTGACCTGAGTCTCAGCTCAAGTGGCAGTCAAAATCCTTCTAGTTCCTCCAACTAATGTGCTTAGCGATGAGAAGCATTGACCCCTCTAGTGACAGTAATTGTTTTTTTTAATCTTTTTTGTGTAAAACCAATGTGAGCAGTGTAGTTGTAGTTTCTGTTCCATAGGACAATACTAGCAATCCTCTACCAGGGCACTATTACTTCCATTTCCATGTTTAATCAACTTTTCTTTTTTGGGGGGTTAGATGTGAATTTCTGAACTACAAGGTTGTAAGATGGTGTATCAGGTCTATCTGCTAGAAAGGAATATAAAGTTATTATATGCTTAGCTCTGATTGCCACTGCCTCTGGTTTTCCATGTCGTGAAATAATATATATATACTAACATAATCAAATCCATGAATTCTAGTTGATTTTAAAATTCATGAATTGGATGAAATTTCTATGGAAAATGGTAATTATTACATGAAGCTCCCCCATGAAGCAAAGTGATAGTCGGGATCAATGGTGTCGTGTTGCATGCTTTATTTTATTCTTTTCACTTGGCTTGACACACAAATAATTGTTGGTAGTGTATTAGTTCGATGACAAAATACTAAACAAATAAAGTTTATGGAATAAAAAGAAAACGTGGGTAGTCTGTCAGTCAGTCCACATTCAAAGTGAAAAGAAATGTTACATTTTTTATGAAAATTAGAAAATGAAAATGAAGGGTGACAGAGATGGCTTATCGTTCAGATTCTTTTTAGAAGAGATCTTCTTATCAGAAAAGAAGTCATCAAAAGATTCAGGAATGAAAGTCAATGAGGATTCATTAGAATATGTGAGGAAGAAACAAAGGTAACCCAGAAAATATCAGAGTGCAGGACATGACATTGTCAATGCCTCGTATGGTTGACTATAATGTAGATGAAGATCGTATTATGATTAGTAGGTCAAATAAGTCTTCAAAATTATGTATAGTTAACCGATATTAGTGTTAAGAGTATTTTCATCCCATTCAGAAAAATAAACCTCTCTTCTCTACTTTTTTATTTACCCATCTTCTTAAGTACATCCTATCATTACACGTATTTTTTTGTTACTTTTTATAACTTCAAACAGTTTTTATTTTTATTCAATCTATTAATGTTAAACATTTCATTAGGGTGGAAAATTTATTTTACATAGTGGTAAGAAAATAAATTCAAAAATCATCAAATTCAATTTATAATTATTTAAATTCATATTATTTTAAATCTAATTTAATAGATTTATCTCTAATCCAAATTTATATCTTTTAATTTTGAGTTCATTCCATTTAATTGAATTTGAATTAAATAGAAATTGAATAATTATTTAGATTTTGAAAATTCAAAAAATAATTGGATTGAATATATATTTAATAATTATTTAGACTTTGAAAATTCAAAATCAAGTTACTAGTCTAGCTTACTTAAAGTTATGAATTGTTAGGTTAGTCCAAATCCGACTAAGAAAATGTTGGGTTAGATTGGACTTAACTCATGCAAGGTCAACCATGTTGGGTTCAAGTTAAGTAAGGATGGGTTGAGTGGAGCCCAAGACAAGTAAGATTAGGCCACACAAAAGTCAAACTAGACTAGGTCTGACTAGGTTAGGTTGAACCAAGCAAAACTTACATCAGGCTAAGTCTCAAGTTGGAATAGGATCAAGTCAGTTTAGGTAAAGCTAGAACCATGTCAAGTTGGTTGGGGTGGACCAAACACAAATCAAGTTAAGTCACGTCATACATGTCAAGCCAAATTAGGGTTAACCCACGTCAAGTAGAGTTTTGTCGAGCCCAAGTCTGGCCAAGTCGACAAGGCTGAGCCCTGTTGAGCTAGGTCCACATCACTTTGAGTAAGTCCAGGCTCAAGTAGTGTCGATTTATTATGGGTCCTTAAGGTAGAATCAACACGGGCCCACTTCAAGCTGAATTGGCCCAAGCCCAATTCAGGTTGAGTTTGCCTAAAATCCATGTTAAGCCAAGTTAGGGAATGCTCACATTAGGCTAAATCGGGTTAAGTCTAAGTCAAGCCAAGATGGCGAGGAACTAGTCGAGCCAAAATGAGGCAGACCCATATGGAGCTAAGTTGGGAAGGCTCAGGTTAGGCCAAGTTAGTTTGGGTTCCTGTCAGACTAATTTGAGTTAGGCAAGGGTTAGCCTGATTCGGCTTGGGTCCACGTTGGTTGAGTAAGCCCGGGTCCATGCCAGGTTGAGTTAGCTTGGGTCCTCGTCAGGTTGAGTTGGCTTGGGTCTATGTCAAGCTCAATCAATCGGGTACATGTCAAACTGAGTCGAGGCAAATCCTTATGAGTTAGGTGGGCCTAGGTTGGACGATGTTGGGCTGGGTCTAGATCACGTTGAGTCAGAAGGTGCCTAAGTTAGGAGGAGTTGGAAGGGGGCATGTCAGGTTGAGTTAATCCCATGTTTTTGGAGTAAAGATGAGCCTATGTTAATCAAAGTTGAGTTAGGTCCATGTTAGATTGAGTTTGGTCGGACCTAAGTTAGGTAGAGTATGACTTAGGTTAGGCAAAGTCAAGATTAGCTTAGGTTGAGTCATGTCAGATCTAACTCAGGTTAAGTCAGATTGGGTCCAAGTAAAGAGAGGTTAAGGTGGTTAAGGCACAAGTCTTCCAAGGTCAAGTCGGGTCGGGTTGAGCTTAAGTTAAGATTTCTCAGGTTGGACTCACGTATTTAGGTTGTGTCAAACCCATGTTTAGGTTGAATTGGGTTGGGTCAAGTCGATGTCAAGCTTCGATTTAGTCTAGTCGAGCTTAGTTCAATATGGTCGGGCCAGGTTAAGCCCATGTTAAGCTTGGTTAGGCTTAACCTAGGTTAGGATGCGTTGAATGGGTCAAGCTCAGGTTAAACTTCGTTGAGTTGAGCTAAGATTTAGATAAGCTATATTAGTTTAGGGTGAGTTAGGTTTGGTCGGGCTAAGCCCACATCAAGTTGAATATAGAGGGACCAAATCTATGTTAAGTTGGGTCACTGAGTCAAGCACAAATCAGACCAATTCAAATTTAATTTTAAAAAATTAATATAAATTTAATTTAGTTGACAAACTGATCCAGTCCAAATGACCATCACAAACTATATTCAATTTAGTTTAAATTTAAATTTAAAAGAAAATTGGAAAAATAAAAATCAATTTAAGCTAATTAAAATAGATATTAATTTTAAATCTAATATATTTTATTATATTTTTGATTTCCGATCTATGATCACCCATAAATAAGTCACTTTAAGCTAAAAAAATATGAATAAAAATATCATGTTTTTATCATAATTATTAATAGTCTTTGTCACAATGGTTAAATATACAATTAATGTAAATATATATTTATATATATATATTTTACATTGATTACGAGGGAATTAGTGAAACAAACATTTTTCTACCTAGAAGATATAGAAAATTACAAAAATATATTAATAGTGGAAAAATATATTAAGGGTGGCCTTGGTGTTAGGCACATTGATCTATTTAATAAGGCACTCTTGACTAAATGGTTATGGAAAATAGGTTTCCCTGAAACTGGCCTTTGGAAGAATGTCCTAGAATCGAAATATGGTTTTGGAGGATGACAAATTCAAGTATATCGGTTTAAAACAAGTATAAATCCAGATGGTGCGAAAACAGATGGTTCAAGTACAATAGTGCATATAAGCTTTACTTGCTCCATATTTCATTATTCACTTATTTGTGTTGTTAGTATTGATGTAATAAGTTGTTGCATGTGTTGTTGTTGTCAAATATTATGGGTTCATTTTGTATCTTTGAGCTAAGAGGTGCGGAAGGTTGAGTTTTTTAGTGCAGGTTATGCTTGAGTGGTGCAATGCATCAAGGAGGCTGCAAAGGAATAAGTCTGGGGAATGTACTTGTTATGTTGGAAAGCAGCGACAAAAGAAGAAACGCCTAGCAGTGTAAAGAAAGTGAAATTTATTTGCAAATAAGCATAATTGCAGTTGGTGTGAAGAATTACACATATGCAGCCCCATTCTTATTGCTTTTGTTTGTTGATGATAATCATTTGATCTCATAGATCACCTGGATTGGAAGCAATATGAAAACCATTTCTAAAGAGTAATGGCAAAAAACGTCATTGTAGATTGTGCATAATCCTTTGGTAGTAGAGTAAACTAGAGGATGCTATAATTTATAAGCAATTATATTATCTTTCTATGAGAATACTATATCTTGTTAAGTTAGCTTTTTGGGTGTTTTTACTTATTATTCGGATATTGTATAAGGGTTGAAGCATCCCTAAAATGTTCCGCTTTAATATTAATTATTTCATTTTTGCTAAAAAGAATTAGTTATTGTATTTAATTTTTAGTTTTGATTAGTAAGTTAATTTAGTTTTGATTAGTAAATAATTTATTGTTAGTTTTAATTTAACTTTTTTATTTAAATGTTGATGTACTTTAAGTAGAATCATTTATACATTTTAGAATTTATTATCTGGAATGAATATTGCTGACAAATATATATTTGATATAGCTAATTCAAATTATTTTTAATTACATGTTGGGGAACACATAAATAGAAGTAACATTAAAAATAAGTTACATACTACATTGATTATAGGATCATTTTACATCCATTATAACATGAATCAATATAAAAAGAGATAAATAACTTTGATTAAAACTCAATATAGAAAGGTATCAGCTACTAGGTTTTTAATTGATGTAGAATGTAAAATATAACTAATATTAAAAGTCTTTTTTTTTCAGTAGTGCATTACATATGCTAGATTTTTTTAACATTATTAATAATAAAATATTTATAATTTTATTTTCATTTACACAAACAGTCCGCAATAAAGAAAATAACATTAAAACAAGCACATGGTACTTAATTCACGCTTAATAAGACGAATGTCTAATTAAAGGCTCTTAATAGACATTTGTTCTCAATAAGCAATAAAATAGAATGCGAGCACAACACTTAAGATTGTAATGGCCTAAAAATATATTTATAATAACTACTTTATTTGATGGACTTATGTTCTTTATTAAAATTAGAGCTATCTTATAAATAAATTTATCTAATTATATTTTCAAACATCAGTTCAATATGATCTTGTGAGTTTTTTTTTTCATTATGTATATTTTAATGAAAATGATCTCTTATATATCCTCTCTTAATTCAAAAATAACTATTGTCATTATATTTATTTATAAATTCATTCCTTTCTCTTATCCTCTCTTAATAAAAAATAAATATTGTCATTATATTTATTTATAAATTCATTTTTTAAGTAATGATGTCAAAACTTTAATGTTAAAAATAAAAAAATAGAGTAATTCATTTCGTCATTCATTTACGAAGAGGAGTAAATTAGTACGCATTGACAGAAAGAATTGAAAATCACTCTCAAAAAGTAATTTTAAGAAAAGAAAATAAACAAAATTAAATAATTTTGTATATAAATTAAAAATATTTTTTCATAAATTATGTTAAGTACGTTCTTTATTTAAAATTTCTTTTCCTTCCCGTTTATTAAATTTATCTCTATAATTATAATTAAAAAAATTATTCTTATTATTTAAACTAAAATTAGAATACAATGCATTCAAAGAACGTTATTAAAGGAAAAATTCAGAAGGCGAGAAGTATCGTAACATTCAAAACTGATGTTTAGGACATTAGGTAGGAAAGTAATTCAACATCTTTCAAATTCAATTTCAGAATGTCTTTATTGGAAGAAAATCTCTTAGTTATTTTATTTTCGCTCAATGAAATTATGCAAAAAATGAATTTGGAAGATTTTTTGCATAGTTCACTCAGTTATTTGCCAATGCCTAACCCTTCTCAATTCGATAAGTTCTTTTGAGCTTTGCACTTAAAAAATCAAGTTTTTTTTCTCCAAAGCTAATCCACTCAACGTTTAGAAATATGCTCAATGAATATAGCTTGTTAAATCCCTAATTTCCAACTTTGCTCTTTGGAGTGAATCTACAGTTTGATATCTATTAAACAAAACTAGGACAGTGACAAATTGCTTTTAGCAACCCTCTGAATGATTTTAGATATATATAGTCATAAGTTTGTGTCTTTTTTCATTTGACAAAAAATAGAGCTAAGAAATGGGAGAAAAAAAGGTTTTCTTATCAGCCAAAGGAAGAGGATACCAAGTCTTTCGACCTCAAGTTCGAGAGATAGCATTGCTAGGGTCAATTACCACATTTGAGGTATTGTCTGCTTTGGAGGTCGGTGCTCTGTCACGATTTTATCCTTAAAAGACGTCTTGATGGGTTGGAGGAGGAGAGAGTATATAAACTCCCCTTAGACCTTGACTGGGGGGCTTGTTCCGGTTTGTCAATATAGTCTCATATCGCTCAGGAGTCGAGACCAATGGTAGTTTATATACTCCCTTCTCCTCCAACCCACTAAGGTACCTTTTAAAAACAAAACCGTGATGAAGCACCGACTTCCAAAGTAGACAATATCTCAAATACAATAATTGACCCTAATGATGCTTGTCAATCTGCTCTTTTCTTCCTCCTCTCTAAATTCTTCCAATAATAATTCTCTTTAGGTAAGTGGTTTTCCTATTTCTATCTTTTTCTCCTCTTTAAGATGTGTCTTTATGGTGTGAGATGTGTCCTAGGAGTAGTATAGAATCATGGGTTGGGAGACCTTAATCCTAGAATCTTTTTCTTTTTTTTAAATAAAGGTTGTATTTGAACCTTCATATAATAAGTTATTTCTAAAATCCCTATTGTCATGAAATATAGTTCTTTATATGTGGAAATTTTAAGTTTAATAATATTTTTTAAGAAATTTGAGAAAGTCAATTGTAAGTATGATTGTTTCAAATATATCACTATAAAAGTATTTGTCTTTATCACTAAACTAAATGACTTTAAAAGGATATGAGAGTCCTTTAGTTCAAATTCCTCATGAGTATAAATATAAGGAATATGAGAGACACCTCTCATAATGTTTGATTTCAACATTATTCCAATAGAAAAAAAACCAAAAAGATTAAAAAAAAATTTATAGGCAAACACACATTATTATTTCATAAGTTAAATTCTGATTATTTATGTACAATTTAAATATAACTTCTTATTACTTTTGAAACAAGTTATGAAATGGATTATGATAGATTAATTTACTTTATTTTATTTTATCACCTACTCAATTAATCTCACATATATTATGTATTTCAGATGAATAGGTTCAAAAGTAAATTGTATTGTTAAAAATATTAAGCAAATTTTTTAATTTTGATAAACTTCATAAGTCTCTTAGTTATATTTTTGGAAGGACTTTGTATATTTTCTTTCATAAATTAATATATACAGTAATATAGTTTTATACTGTATAAAGTATTTCTTTGTTATAGTTTATTTATAATATTGTATAACACATATCATGTTATTTTATGTAAGTATCTATTTATTGTTAATTTGCTTATTCTTTATATTTGTTGTTGTATATTATCCTCACATATATTATAAAGTATTATAGAAAAAGTCTTATATTATTTAGGAGTTGAGATTAAGAATAATTTATATATATTATTTAGGAGTTGAGATTAAGAATAATTTATATATAACTCACCGATGTGTTTTTTAAGAAAAGATAAATAAATTCAACTAACCATACTTCAAATAGGATAATTAGTCATAGACATTTTATCTTAAATAATTTAAGGTCAAAATGTTGCTTCCATCTATAAAAATAAGAATGAGAGTTTCAAAGCATTACTTAAGAGTTTAAATCAATAATACTATATATTTATTTATTTTATTATTAAAATCAATAAATCTAAAATTTTAATACCAATTATTTCCACTTAATGTTGAGATGACATCACTAGGTTAACCATAAAATATCCTTAGTATTAACGTGAAACTATTAAACTTACCGGAACAAAACTTCATTAATGAAAAAAAAAATGAGACTTGACATCGGAACATCCACTTTAGTATTATTATTCAAACTTAAATGGTACTCATAAAATTATTATTTCTTTACTTTTTAAATCTGAACTCATATGTATTTCTTTTTTCTGTATTTTAAAATTTAACCCTGTGAAGAGCAATGGAAGAAATTGTTGCGGACAAGAAGGATCCATATCCTGCAATGAATCGGGGTGCAATGCGATGGGAGACAGGAGAAATGAGTGGTTTTTTAAAACTATAGTGGCGATTAAAAGTAGCATTATATATGTTTAGTGATTTAAAAAAGAAATATTCAGTTTTAAATTGCTAATATTTTTAAATTATTAGTAAAATTAATTCTAAATGGATGGAATAACTATTTTGAGTAATTTAAACAATAAATTTTTAAAATGAACTTTTTAAAATATAAATGACGGAACTGAATAGAAGTAAAATTAAAAGGACTAAAATTATTATTTATTATTACATTTTTAATTTATGAAAAACACTATATATATATATATATATATATTTCTTTATTCCAAAAAGTGCGTAGGAGGAAATTTATCTTTACCAACTCTATATAGCAATGATATTGATGAGTTCATTTATTAAGGAAAAAAAAGTTAATTAATAATGGACTCAATAATAATATAAAATATTAAAAATTATTTAATTATATTTTTTATTACTATTCTATAAAAAAATTATGAGTAAAAATAGAGTATCGAATTATATCAATAATTAAGCATGACTTAGGTTTATCATGCAACAAAGTAAGATACACAGTAACAGTAGAAATCACATTTTTAGGAATATTATAGTAAAAAATGTCATAGGTTAGGAATTAGTAATTTTAGAAAAAAGAAATCTAATTAAAAATTAGAAAAGAGTAAAATAAAAATAGAAGAATATAGTAAATATAAGTAATTATTATAGAGAATAACTTTTATTTTCATAGAAATATCTCACTTTTATTTAACCTGACTAGTCAACTTGTCTCACTTGTTTCGTTGACCGGTTAAGCAAAGAGAGTTAAAATGGATTGATGAGTTCAAAACTCCAACCAAACTTGTTCCTCATCTTAGGTTTGCACAGGGAGTAATTAAAATATCTCATATATTCATTTCATTTTTTTTTATTATTTTAGTGCTGTTTAATGTCATACTACAGAATTTTTTAAGAGTTTTATTATTTAAATTTTTAAAAAATGGTCTTCAACAAGTAGTTATTGTAATTATGTTTTTTTTTTCAATTTAATCTCTCTATTAATAAAATATTTAATTAAATTCTGAAATTTTAAATGTAAATGTAACTCTTATAAAAAAATTATATATAAAGATAAATGTGTAAATTTACAATTTTTATCAATTAAAAAACTATAATTTACAAATTTTTATGAATTTTTTCTATACTTTTTACTTTATCATCTCAAATTTACCTCTTCAATTCCACTCTTTAATTCAAATAAATCATTGAAGTAAAATTGTAGTAGTTTTATATGTTCATACCTAATTGGATGAAAAGTGGTGATTTTTGAAAGATTTGAAGAACCTGATTGAAGTTTCCACTAAGAGGGGATAAAATAAATAAATATAGAATAGAATAAAGAGTGTCAGAATAAAAATTGAAAGGGATTTCACAAAATTTCATCATGTAATTCTGCAGCTAACTGAAACTGAGGTCTTAAGGTCACGAAAGCAGGTGAGTGTGTGAAGTTTTGATATGGAATTAAGGAGAGGGGCATGATGACTGAGATTCCCTTTGAAGACCCACAAGTCAGTCAAAATTTTAATAAATGGGTCCAAATATGAGGAAAGATACTTAAATTTTTTTGATATTATTGCAAAACAATAAATAAATTCACCAACAGTAAGGTGGAGTTGGAAGTATAACAGAAGCATATGGCTTAACCAAGAGATGCCTCAGAGCAGGACCAACATATCCACATATTTACCACTGCTGCTCTTGGATTTAACTTAGCTGTATTAAATGTTTCTTGAAACTATATTCTCTTTGTTACAGAGTATCTGCAGCCTGCAGATTCGGCCATCATAACCATATCTAACACCATATTATGGAGTTATAGGACGAGTTTCACAAACCAAAATCAATACCAAAACAGAAAACTATATTTTCTTTCTCCATAAATAACTTTTGCCTTTTGAAAACATAAATTATTAACTCAAGTAGCAAACTGAAAATTTAAAAGGAATCTCAATAATTTTAAGTTGACTCCAAAGTATCTTTTTGCTGGGGTTTTCAATTGCTCCTCCATGTCACACTGTTATTGGTTTTTAGTGAGCTGTAATATTGAATCCCAGTTTGAAATTTTAAGTTTGCAAATAACAACTGTGGAACATATAGAAAAGAAAAGTGGGGAACCTTCAAATTATGTGAATGAATGAATATAAGAAGGATGTTTTGAGTGAAAGTAATCATTAAAAAAATTCCAACCACCTGCCATTTAGTAGAAAAAAAATACAGTGAAAACTATGATTGCTCCACAGAAAAGGAGGTGGTGTTGGTGATTCATGCAGTTTTTTAATGCTCATTTTGAAAAAAGAGAGGTGTACAAAACTCATTTCTAACTACAGAATCAAAACAGTATTATTTTCCTCATGCACATGAAGAAACTCACCATTTCTGAGCTTCGAAAATGGCTTGCATAGCCTCAGACTACTGAAGTGCACAAAGAATTAAGTCGGTAGTTGAGCAATTGAAAGACAAATAAGTAATGAGTGTGTTTTAGCTCTTTCATTGTCATATTAATTGTTTGTGTTAAATACATTTAAACAATTTTATTTATTATTTTATTTCTACTTTATTAGTATATATTCATTATTTCATTAATATTGCATTATTATACTCTGCATGATATATTTTCCTAGTTACTTGTAGTTAATAAAAAAATCTTCAAATGTTTATCTCCATTTTTTCAACAAAGGGATATTTATTTGAAAGAATACAAATTTTAGATGAAAACAACTGTCAATAATAAGAAATTCTAAATTTTTTTCAAAACACGACAGTCTGACCCACATTAAAATTAAACCCTTTTACATATCAAAATTTGAAATTGAACCATTTTACAATTTATTATTTGTTTATACTATTCTAGTTATAATCTTAATTGTTGATTTTAACATCTTGATTATTACTTTACTTTAGAGGAGCAAAATTCTTGAAAACTATAATCATGTAATGATGTGGAGTCTTTTAAAACCCTTTGGAAAATTTTAACTTGAAGCAATTTTAAGGAAAACTCTGTACATATAGAATTCTTTCTTACTTGGCCACCAACCCCTCCTAAAAAAAACACTAACATTTACATCTGGGGCATTCTTATCCTTTCTCTCCATGTGCAGTACCCTTGCCAACAACTGCAGTTATCTATTCTTTCATTATACAAATCTGGGCCCGTCATTGGGAAAAGAAGCCACAAAAAGCCCAGGAATCCTATTATGAATGTTACACTTACAATCCCTGAAACAGAAACAGAAACAAATGAATAAGTCCAAAACCACATTTATATGGAAATGAATAGTAAGCCATAGATCACCCCCATAGTTCCATGACAAAAAATGAGCAGACCATGAGTACAGTTTATCGTACTAAGTAACACTGTTTTCCTCCCCTGGCCCCCTCTTTTCTTTTAAAAAAATAAAATAAATCTTCCTGTACATGCACAATATAGGTCTTACCAAGAGTGCCAGTTCATAGTGTGTCACTATCAGATATTAGATCTAAAACTTTAATAATGTCCACGGAAGAATCAGAATCTATCTCAACTTTCATGCTGGAGAAACCTTAGTTAAAATAAACATACTTCCAATCACAGAACAGGCTTTTAGTTAAATAAACATACTTCTAATCCTGATTCACTGTTGGTGTAAAACTTCAGCCAACCATGTAATGCTGTCAAGTATGTACCAAGCTTTAAAAATTAAAGTTGTCTATTGCAAGTGAAATTTCTTAGTTGCCCCGATATTTTAGTGATCTACAAGTAACATCAATTTCAGAAAGCTAAACAAATTGTAACATATAAAAGTACTTTTCTACATTATAGTTCTCCATTCTTTGCTTCATATTTTAGCAAATAATCCATGATGACAAGAGGTATAGAAGAATATTAATTCATAGTACAACGTAAGTCATTCCTAATAACTTAAATTTTACAATTATACTTACAGTCAGAAGTCCGACTGAAACTAAATTTCAAAAACTATTATATCTTGCAGTACCTTTTTAAGCTTTACATTATACTAAGATCAGAATAATTCAAAGAAAAGAAAAAATTAGCAAAGAGTCTTGGAATGAAAATAAAAGGCGATGAAGAGAGAATATATGGTAGTTTGATAAATTGATATATTATAACCATAGAAGTCACATTTGCAATTTACTTCAATAGGCAACTTACTACTTCTCTGAGAATACAATACAGGCAGTCCCATAAAATTACAGTATATGTGCGCCACTAAAGGAGCCACAAGGTGTCCTGAAAACCATCAGCGAAAAACAAATATAAGAGACAAAAAAAGGAAGAATAGGCCACCCTAACATACGTTGGTTCCTCGTTAGAACTGAACTAATCCCCAAAAATAGCTTACTAGAATTGATCCAATGCCCAAAAATAACAACACCTTTTACGGCTCAGAAAAAGAAGGCTAAGTGAACAGTGTGAATAAAATTATACCAAGTCATAGTAATATAATTTCATGATGTCTTTCCTACCATGTCAACCTCAACCGACAACAGAGAAACTTTCTGTACATTAAGGCAAGTGCATTACGTTACATTTGTCCCACAAATATTTGGTTCAGTTACTATAGCTTTATTTTTTAAGTTTTTGGTCCCCATAGTTTAATTCTGTTAAGGTTTTGGTTTCTATAGTATACCAAACATTAGCCTTGATGGTTGTATGACTTGTCTCTCGAAGAATGTGTGGTGTTATGTTGTTAGTGACACGGACAAAACCCAAACTACAGGGACTAGAACTCAAACTATTATAGGGACCAATGCTAAAGGTAGACTACAGGGATTAAAAAGGTATTTAAACCTTATAAAAAAGGTTCACTGTATTTTGAACTTAAAGTGCATTCACTTTCCTGTAGAAAGGGTAAATTTGAGTAATTTACCCCCCATAGTCATTATCCATTCAATTCTTTAGCAACGCTGAATGTATCTAAATTTGTGTTTCAGAAGCGTATTCTATCATCAATAGTAGTCAGACCAAATATATGAAAGCCATAAGCTCATAACCATGCATCAAATGCTCAAAAATACCACATACCAGTTCGAATGAAAAGAAAAGATGCGTATGACCCAAAGACAACAGTGTAGCCAAGCTGGAGACCTGTGAACAAATTTTATTTTGCAGTGAGATTCTATGAAATGCCCTAAAATCTTAAATACTCTACAAAAGATACTTGGACTTAGCCAGTGTGACATAAACATATAACAAGTCCAGGAGCTGATGAATAACATAAACATAACCTTACCTATAACCATAACAGCCTTCATTATTCTGTAATTTTGCTTGGTGTAAATCTCCACAAAATGATTTAAATGTGCTGCAAACCAATAATGCAGTAAAACTTCTCAATAAACCTTGCATTTGAAAAAGAAAACAATAATATCTGCTCATTATTTTCTTCAATCTACAGGCAAATGAAAATTTGCTGAATATTGTAAGGGAATTTATCTCACTGTTAAAACTTTTATCTGGCATCTATGCTATGTGAAACATGCATTAGTTTCACTCAAGTGTAAACCAAAACTGTTTCTGTGCTTACATCTTAGGACAACACTGCTGAAAAGGGTTGTGCATTAGACATAGTACGAATACTGAACAGAATCTTATCCACTACATTTCCTTTTTGTTAGGGTACATGTAATCTTTACCAATTAGTAGTTAACATTTATTCATGTATCTTGTGTAAAATATAAAGGCAGCAAGTTATTTTGCACATATATTCTAATTAAATGACAGTTAAAACATTGTCTGCTAATTCATTATTAGAGTAGTGATACACTACTAAGAAATGTACAAAGAAATCTCTTGTATAAATATGCATCCCCATTCATGCATACACACATGCTTCTTCAGCTTACAACCATAAAATGAATTTATTGTGTCCCTTCGAAAGTCTTCCAAACAACAACAACAACAGCCTTATCCCAGTAGGTGAGATTAATTACATGAATCAAATGACACCACCGGACTCAGTTAGAAGACAAATTCTCATGTATAAGTCCTTCCAGAAGTATCTGGAAAATTTATTATTAAAAATAAGCACTTCGAAAGCCTGATGAACTTCAGCTTAACAAAACTTGGTACAATGCCATTGTTGTACTCAGGGATTTCAAACTTAAAAGTCTATGTAAACTTGTGAAACTTTTGTAGATTTGACTCATAAACTCGTAAGAGTTTACCTGAAATAAAAACAATATTATAAAATCTATTATTGATGGCCTATATGCGTATCATGATACTTTTGACATAACAATAATTCAACATTTCAACTTCATAGCAAAGAAAAGTAGCAAACTACAATTAATAAAGTAAGATAGTACAATAGTGTATAATAAGATTAAATTTACATAAATGACCTAATCATGTATAAATTGATAAAAACATAAGTTCTTAAAGTGAAAACCTTTTAAAAAAAGGAGCTAATTTCTTCACATAGTTTGAGTCCTAAAAAAAGTCACTGTGGTGTTAATGTAGGTAAAAATTACATTGATTTCAAACTCGTCAAGTCGAATCATGACTAGAGAATTTATGTGAATTTACATGAGTGTGTATGAGTTTACTTAGAAAAGGAAGAGTTCACTCGTTTCATCCACCTAAGACCGTATACTCGTGAGAGTTTAAGACTTAACTCGAGAGTTTGACAACCTTGGTTGTAGTACTATGGATGATTGATGACTTCTCTTAAAAGACAAAAGATACTCATATACATGTAAGAATAGAAAATTCTACTACCTAAAAATCTTAAACATCTTCCACGTACTTACCCAAGCTGAAGAAAATAGGGCAAAGAAGAGTAACACTGTATGTTTTAAATCCTCCACACAGAAGTAAAGGTATCATGCATGCCCTAAACACCAACTCCTCGGTAAGGGGTGCCTGTAAGGTATACCATAACAAATCATTCACATAATGCATGTGAGATATGAAACTGATTCTATAAAACGCACATTACTTAAGCTGTATTCACAAGTTACCAAACTAAACTATTTATTACTGTGCTTTCAGTTTCTCACTATAACACGAGAGAAAAATAAGCTACAAGCTCAGTGGCTTGTTGGAAGCATTAAGGCTCAACATGAACAATGATGACAATGGTACTAACCACAACATAGTTTCGCCACACCAAAATATTTGACGAAATCACAGATAACCAGTCAAGAAACCGCTGTAAGGCAAATTTGCAGGAATCAAAGGACAGGGCATCTCCAGAACTTGTGTGTTGCCCCCAAGAAGCCAGAAACAAAAGACACTTGTCAAAGATAGACCCAGCATACATTAGGGAGGTCAAGCAAAGAGGAAGGACCACAGCTTGCCACTGTTTCATACAGAAAACCACGTTTCAGAAAGAAAATTCAGCAATGACCTTTTTTTCCAAATCTGCATAATGTAGCAAGAAATACAACTTTACATCACCACACAAGAGAAAATGCTCTTTTGTCCCTCAATTGAACCAGTGAATCTCATACACATTACTCACAATATGGTCCCTCCGGATGCCAAATACACCAACAATGTGATGCAGTTCCTTAGTTTGCACCTGAACACATAGTAAAATAAAGCCATAAATGATCACGAGAGTAAACTCAAACATTGTGACCATCTCAGCTAATTTTTCCAAAATAACTCTAAAACCCTCACCAATTTCATAAACTTATATGTATTTTGGTACTTAACTAAAGCTAAAATTTCACCTAAGGAATCCCTATGATATATATTTGCAGAAAAAAATATCAAAACTATAAAAGTGAAACTGTAATGAAAATTGGAATACACCAAAAGTATCTAAACAGAAGCATCTAAGTTTTCTTGTTCCAAACTTTATTTTCCTTCAACGGCAATCCTTCCACTACCACACTATTAGACACTAAATATAAGACAAATGCATCTAATCATTTTAATAAAAATAATAATTAATAGTAGTATTATATTTAATTACTTATATCTTTCTATAGTTACAAAAATGAAATAAAAATAGTCTCTATGCTTTTAAATATATTTTAGTCCCTTCAAGTATTTTTTATAACTCTTTTAGTCATAACCTCAAGGACCAAAAATACTACAATGTAATGTATAGAGACTACTTATATGGGAATTAAAAACGATACTTGTAAGAACTAAATGAGAGTACTTTTAATCATAGGAAGTAAAAGAGAATGATTTTAACTACAGGACCTAAAACTACAAGGAAAAAAATTGTAACCATAACCAAAATGATAGGAGAAGGGACGTGCATACGGGGAGGATGAATACGGAGAGGAAGAGGGAGAGGACAGACGAAACGATGGCGCACAGGAAGCGTCGAATCATGTAGGTTTCGAAAGAAGAAGGAGGCGGGAGACGGAGGAGGAGGGTGGGAGCGTAGAGGATGGCGACGTAGAAGAGGGCCATTGTTATGCAAGCAATCAACGCCATTGAATCCGAAACAACGCCTTCTTCCCCCATTGCGGAAGCTTAATGCTGCAGTTGCAGAAACCTAGAGAGGAAGGGGGAAAAGGGGCATAAATTAGGGTTTGTGAGAATTGGGAATCAAAGTCTGAATCCAATTTCAATTTGTTTAGGACTTAGGTTGACTACCTGAGAACGGTAAATATATGTTCCTCACACCTCAAAAGGCCGTCAAAGGATCAACTTTAAGCAAAGGATACATTTTGGTGTTTTCTTTTCTAAAAAAATATTTATAACTTTCTCTTATTGACGTTTTTGTTTCTGAGTTAATTCAATGTAAATTCACTTTTTATGCAATTTTGGTCATCAAAAACATTATACGAAACTATCTGGTGATGACGTGATAAATCATTTTATTCTGAGGATAATTTTTATATCATCTTAGACAATAGAACTACAAACTAAAAATATTAAACAAATTAGCGAAAACATATTTATTATATTAAAATATATATATATATATAATTTTATATCTTTTATAATCTTGTTATCTTTCTAGCAGAAAAACACGTGTAAATATGTTTATATTTTTTAAATATTTTTAAAAGTTTATTATGTTTTATTTTTTTTATAAATATTATTACATTATAAGTTTATTAAATTTACAAATTTTAATATATATTTTAGAGACATATGTTCTAAACAAAGTACTAACTGATGATCTCATAAATTTATAATAATAAATTATTTTTTAAGTTGGAGATTAAATAACAATTAAATTCAAGATTTTATGTAATTTCATCTAGTCTTTTTTTCTTTACAATACGTCATTCATAATTTGTTGAGTTTTAACAACTTACTTAAAAAATACTAATATCATGTATTTAGACACTTAATAATATAATGTAGATTTTTTTTTCATAAAGTTTGTTATTACAGTGAGTATGGTTTATATTGAGTTTTGATATTGAATTCTTTTATATACTATATACATTATTATTATATGTAAATTTGAACAATTATTATATATATATTATGTGTTTATCTTTTTGGAAGAGTAATTAATTTTTTATCAAATAGTTTAGTTTTATTTGTTGTTATAATGAATAATACGATCTATATGAATAAAAAAGTTGTTGACATCATCATTATATAAATCATTCAACAAAGAAAGTATATTTAACCATCACATGTATTATTATTGTAAACTTTAATTAATTTTCTTATTTTGTTGTCATCTGACTTAACCATCAATGTTTAGGCAAATGCTTCCTACATCCAATCACTTTTAACATGTACCCAGCATATTTTTTTAATTTTCAAAAATACTCTTTATTCTGAAAATAAAAATTTAGAATTGAAAATAATATATTCCGGAAAAATAATTCTGGAAGAGGTTATTGAGTTTTGGAAATAAAAATCTGGAAACAAAAATTCTGGATAAAAAAATCCAGAATTGAAAATAATACATTTTAAAAAAGACGATCCAGAAGAGAGATTATTGTGTTCTCTGGAAATGAAAATCTGAAAATAAAAATGAAAAGCCTATTCCAGATAAGAAAATCCATAATACAAAAAATTTGTTTTGAAAAAAAAATCCATAACACATATTCTAGAAAAGGGAGTCCGAAAGGTATTTTTGTATGCACCTCATTTTTTTAAGGACATTTTCGTCTTTCCGCTGGAATCGGGTGCAGTGATATGGTGTAGGAAGCAATTGCCCCAATATTAATGATTTGACATTCTTTCTAATGTTTTATTGTTTTACAAATTCAAATTCAATTTCATATGTAGGAATGTTAATTATTAAAAATTACAAAATAATAAAATATACATATATTAACAATTACATGTTTTTTAAAGTAAATATTTGAATTTTTTTTCAATCTCTTATCTTCACTAAACACATTTTTACAATAGAGCCTATCATTCTATTGTTTTGCATTATCTGCATAATAAATATCTTCCAATTTAATGAAGATCTAAAAACAAAGCACTAATACAGATAATAAACCATGATTAATCATAATTAAGCCAGTTTAATCATAAACCATGATTATGGTACAAATGGACCTTCGCCTGAGTCCAAAAGAAGGCCCATAACAACTGAAACCCAACACAAGGCTATAAATATCATAAGGAACATAATTTTCTGATATCTAACAGACTTACATATTATACCCAAATTGCGTATTCACAGGTACCCCACCCCGCCGTTCTTGGAGAAGGACTTGCAAGACAAAGAGACGCCTAACACAAGAACCGCCAGGACGAGAAGATGGAAGGTACATGAGTCATTCTAAGAGAAACCCGACCTTATAAGAACATTTTGGCATAATGATGAATATAAGCGAATTCATCATTTACAAATTTATTCTATTAAATAAAGGTCCACTAATAACAAATAATATATATATAATATAATAATATGCAGTTTTTAAATTCTTTTAATTATTTAAATTTACATATAATAATGTAACTATTGTAATTCATTGTCTTTCCATTAAAAATATACAAAAGAATCTCATACTTATAATAAAAATATTTTTTTCATCAAAATATTTACATTATGATGTTCTTATAATTTATTTAATTTATTATTCAAAATTATATATTATTAATGTGTCATTAGGACATAAAAGTAATTAACGACTCAAATAATATATCGAGAAGATATTTAAAGAAGAGAAGGAGACAACGCTACTGCGCGAGATGAGGGGATGCAGGGCAGGTATGAAGAAATAGATATTAAAAGAGTTTCACACAAAAAAAATTGTTGAGGGTGAAAAAAGCAAAAATAAATGAAAAATAATAATTTGACAACTAAGATGTATATAATTACTAATGTGATTATTTAGATATAAATATATATAATAAAAAAAATTATAATTAAATAATATAAAAAATATTAAAATAATAATATTAAGAATTGTAATATAATTATATAAAAAAAAAATTGTCACCTCCTCAGTCTCGTGTTTCCATTTTCGGACTCCTTAATTGTTTTTGTTCGCTACTACTACACACCACCACTGGGTTCATAATCATTTTCCCTCAATCCATATTCTAAATTTATCTCCCTTAAACATGTGAAGTATTTAATATAAATTTTAAAATAATTATTTAACGTTTCGTCCATAGATAAATTGAGTCCAAATTGGTGTTGTCAATGTGGCCTGCTTCTACTTTTAGAAATTTATGACTTCTAACTATAAGCCATATACGACAAAGCTTGAATGTGAGTTTGGTCACTTGTGTGTTGGTTGTTGTTTCTCCCATGTCCAAATCATCACAATTTTTTCTTTTAGATTTCTATGAATCTTTTAGTTGTAAGTTAGAAAAAGAAAAGTGGAACTCTTCCATTGCTACTTCATTACCATTTAACAATGGCATGAGTTTACGATTCTGTTGGGTAGGTAGCTCTACGTTTGACTTCATATGTTATGATTTTGGTGAAAGTGAATAAAATATAAGTCAGCAGCAGGAGGGTTGAATTATGGTGGAGCAGCTCAGAGGACTATTTGATTCTCTGAAAACATATTGGTAACATAATCTCCTCTCTCTTTGATCCTTTTTGACCGTTGCACATTCGTTGGGGAGCGTTATACTTGCCACCATCTACCTCAACATCTTCAAATTGCCACTATATATATGCATGTTATGTTACAGTATTCCCAACGAGACCATGGCAATTTCTTCACTTAGAGCTTCAGAACATCATGGAAAAGTTTCCGAAACTTTTGAACTGGAAGAGGAAGAGGATCTGTTTGAGATTGACCTTGAGGCTGTGAACTGTGTTTCACCACCTGGTTTCTGGGAAAGTTGCTACACTTCGACAGGGAACATTGCACTTTTGGCGAATTGTTTGCTACCAAAATCTGATGTCTCAAGTGCTGTTCCAGTAGTGTGTTGTGCAGAGAAGAGCAGTGTTGTGTTGATTGCAGAGGCCACATCGTTGGGGGAGTATCTTAGGCTACCGTTCTTGGGGATTATACACCAGAAAATGGAACCGCAGTTTCATTTCCAATTTCAGCGATAGCAAGAGACTTGTAATATCTGATTGCAACTTTTATACATGTTGGGATTTTAATTTTAATTAAAGAAGAGGAAAATATCTACATAGTTGTTTTTTATATACGGTACTTTTTCTTCATTATACTTTATGAAGAGAAATCTTTACATTGAGAAATATTTTGAAAATCTGCTTCTTCGACATTTTAGATATGATAAGAATTGAAAAGCATTCTTGCTTTCATGATCTTTTCAGTCTTTTACATGTTTTTTTCTATGTTGAATCATAGTTGTGTTCCTTCCCTTTTCTCTTTAATGAAATTCCGAGGAAGAGTTGACATAATTTTTTTTATCCTGAATACTAAAAACAAAACAAAAATTTGTGTCATTAGATATTATTTGAAATCATGCATACCCCTTTGTCTTTGAATTAAAATGTAAATTTAAAGGACTAAATTTGAGGAAAAAATAAAGTTATTTGAATTGAGGAAAAAATAAAGTTATTTGAATTAAGATATATAAAGTAAAAAGTGAAAAAAAAAATTATGAAAATTTGTGAATGAAATGACGTGGAATTGAAATTGAAATTAAAGAAATTGAAATTATTTTTAATGGATAAAAGTATAGCATTATAAATTTGTCCTTGTATTTAAAATAATTTAAAAAATATGATTAATATATTTGTTTTTTTATCGATAATAATAAATATAATAAATAAAAGTATTTGAGGATATTTTATATCCTACTAGAAATAAAAAAAATTATGATAAAAGAAAGTCATCCACACATCCGGTTAGTCTTGATGTATGTAGCATCGACACTGACACGGACACTGATGCGATACAGACATGGACACGAAAATACGTATAATATCTAAAAATATTTATCATAACTAGTTCAAAATGATTTGTTTTTATTTTTATAATCATAATAAAAATTTATACAATAAGTTTGAGTTTTTAGAAAATTAATGTATTTTTTCTTTTTTAAATTGTGTTAGAACCGTACTAAAATTGTCAAAAATCAAATAAATATTTTTTGAATTTGACACTTCACGAATACATATCCTACAAGTGTCATACAAGTGTCGATGTTTGGTATTTGATATGAGTATCTAACACCAACACGTCATTTAAAAGAAGTGTCTTAGTTTCATCTGATGATTCCAAACACATAAATAAAAAAAATCTGTATCCAAACCGTAAAAGACAACAAACTATCAAAAACCACTGATAATATGCATAGTGTTTGGGAATATGAGATTATACATTTCAAATCAAACCCACTAATATTTCTTTGCCCATTCTCTGCTAGCTCTAGACAATACATTCCATAGGCTTGAACAATTTTTTTAATCATTTAATAATTGATTGACTATAACTTTCACATATTTTTAAGTCACGTTATCGGAAAATCAATATATATATATATATATATATATTTTATTTTATTTTTAATAAAAGTTTTTATGTTATACATTCCTAATTTAGAATTTTTTTTTTTAGTTTTTAAAATGGTCTTTAATTTAGTCACTATATTAATTAATTATTTTTTTTTCCTAAAAATTGGTTTCTATTTCATGATTTTCTTATAGTGTTATGTAATATATATATATATATATATATATATATAAACATTTTGTGATTGTTTATATATATTATTTTTTTCACAATCTATATATAAAAAAACTAACACTATTAACAAAATATTTAAAAAAAAACAATTTTAAATACTATTTTAGAGATTAAAAAATATTGGTATCTAAATTACTTTTTAAATTGTTATTTAATGAGTTACATATGTTTTAACTACCAATTATCTAGATTTTAAAGTTGATAACTAAAATTTTGATAGCTAATTAAATACATATTTAAAAACTATTTATTAATAATAAAAATTAATTTAGATATTAATAATTTTGTCTTTAAAATTGATTTCTCTTTAATGATTTTCTAGTAATAATGTTATTAATGTATATTTTACACATGTATTTATATAACATCTATAATTTTTCTTCTAAAAATTACAAAACTCAAATTAAAATCATACTAAACTTTTCTATAAATTACTTACGTTCAAACTTTTTTGTTTCCTTTCCAATCAAAATTAATATTAATTTCAAAAAATTTAAATACTTATTTAAATTTAATTATTTTTATTTTTTTCTCTTACCCTCTTTTTTTCTATTTTGAAAAGGAAATTAAAAAAAAAGTCCGACCGGAATGTAGCTCTAGTAATAAAATTTTGATAGGTTTTGTAGCACTAGAAGATCTTGAAAATATCAAATTCCTAACATGATGAAAGGGGTCAGCTTAATTAATCAAAGTAGAGAAGGGTTTATTTCAATATATAATAAAAGGTTTATTCTGGAGAAAACTTCTGTAATTTGTATCTAATGAGCAGCTAGGTCTTACTTGGGGGCTCCTTTGGTTTCGTGTCAGATTTTGCCATTAATTATACATACAACGAGTGAAGCCAAGTCAATTCCTAGACCCTTGTTAGGTTTTGATGTAGAACAATATCGGAGAGATATTCATCTAAGAACTTGGTTTTGTTAGTTTAATTTTTACAGACGCTAAAAAATAAAAATCAGAAGAATCTGATACCAGAAGCTAGAGATAATGTTTGGTTAGGGTAAAAAAGGTTTAAACGTAGGTTTGCCAGTTTCATGGGAGTTTCATAGTTGTTTATTTATTCTAGTTTCCTGTTACTGAATAAAGTAGAGCATGCAGCAGCTAGCAATGTAGGGTTATAAAAAAACCAATGGATGCGGAAAAGGAAGTAGAAGTACAACATATGTGTCTGCTATCTGGTTTGCGTAGTACACACCATTGGAGTGGATACGAATGAACTCACTACACAGTTTCTATCCCTAGGTTTCGATGCCTCAGTCAAGATAATGTTTTGAAGAGACATAAGAAAGACACTTCAATTCCTTTGTTTTATATATCAAGCTAAGGAATTTATATACAACTAGAGACCACATCGTCTACCGTGCATAAAAAACAAAAAAAATACTAAAATGGTGTACTAGTAAACAATTTTTATTTTAAACAAATTGTAAATTTCATTAGGCTTCAATTCAATATTTTGGAACATTCTTATACTTTGAGTTGTTATTAAATAATTTTTTAATACTAATAATAATTGATGAGTAAAAAAGTATAATAATGTCATATGACTGTATTTTCTACCATTTGCATGATAGCTAAGGAGGGATATTAAACAAAGTTGGTCTTAATTGTATTTATTATTTAAGTTTTTATCCGGATTCATCTCATGCATTAGTCCAATTCTTAATTTTCTTAATTTCACATTATGAAAATGTTTTATCAATATTTTTTCATTGTGAAAAATTAAAAGGATGATGAAGTTTGTCACATTTTCTACCATTTACGTGTTATATCGAGTTTTGCATCTTTTATAATGACTAACAATCTTTTAAACTGAGGTATTATTGGCAAGTACCATAATATTTTAGAAGGGATCATTTATTTCTTTCTCACCATTATTTTCATCAAGTTTCTTTTTGAATCATAATAATCCACATGTGAAACATACCTTTAATCCAACAAACTCATTATCAAGTCATTATCCTATAATTCACAATCAGTAGGTCATGCATATATCTTCTTGTACTCCATACTTATCACACATAATATCTTTTTTTGCTTTATAGTTGTAATTAGGTAACATGTTAACTTCTAAAAGCATCTCTGTCAACAACTCCAATAATTTTGTGAAATTTGTATCACTTTATCAATTTATTACTTTTAAACCGAATAATCTTAAAGTTGCAAACAAATTAGTAAAATTATTACATCCTTAAATACAATTGTTGCTTCAATTATAATTTAAAGAATCATACATGTGCTCTTTCACAATGTTCTTTGTCAACTTAATATCTAATATTTCTTAGTGTCATGTTTATATGGTATAACTCTTCAATACCAACTAGATGAACTGTCATGCTAAATTTTGTTTCTGAACTATCCTTCAACCAACCCAGTGTACCTTACAATTGTTAAAGAATTCAAACGCATCCAGATATGTGAGAAAGCTGAAGATTAAAAGGTGCAGAAGAGCTACGTTTTCTAGCTTACACAGTAAATAGAGGAACAAAAACTGAATGATTATATGGTCTGGTTAATTTTTTTTCTTTTTAATTTCATAAATGTCCAAAACCCTTATTCTTAATGCTTGTTGTTCTAAACAGTGACTGGAAAAGCTTATAGTTTAATAAGAAATGTATACTGTCTTTGTTTGTGTTTTGTATAAGAATTGGAGCATTGCTCATTTAATTTACTTAAATTTTTGCTGATAAAAACATATGGAATAAAATAGTTTTCCACCATTGTGTCATTTGCTTGAGACATGGGGAGGATTAAAAGGCACCACTGGATGAAGGCGAAGCTTCTCTCACACAAGCTTTACATAATTGAGCTTTGGAATATCTGATTCTTTACCTAAAATCTTGTCTGGCCTAAAATCTTGTCTGCACGATACTTTCAAAGCTATAATGCTCATCCTCCTAAATTTTCTGAAAAACCCTTTTTAACTGCCATGTTATATATTCCAAGCTGAAATATCGTATATGCTTTCTTGACTATATATATATATATATATATATATATAGAAAACTGTCTGCGTTTTGATGCAAAACAGATTCACATCCATTAGAAGTTAGAGTAAGCAATTTTTGCATACTTCAATTATTAGGTGAGGTGAGAGAGTATTGGTCCACGTTAACAAATTCATTCCAACCGCATATAGTAGAGTCAGCAAATAAAAATTTATGCTTGGAATTTGGGTGTTGCTATATACTTTTCATAGCTTTACTTTTCTTTTCCCTATATACCTGACTTATCTCTAGCCAACATCAATTTTAAACAGATATTGCAGATAATTTATATAAATATTTTGTAAGTTATTAATAAAGACTTAGTCCCCTTTATCTAAAGTTTTCATTTTTTATTTTTTTTTATCAGCAAAATATCTAAAGTTTTCATACTCTTTTAACAATTTTCATGTTGAGTAAGTTCATGTCACAATTGTGTTGAAACTATCATATGAAGTGTATTTTGATATTCTTAATAGTCACTTAGTGATGCATACTTTCTGCTTTTGTTCAATCGAATTACGACTGAAAGATTTCATCATCTTCATTTATATTAATTTATTGAATTACACTCAGCAGTGTCAACTTCACAGTAAAGATATGGTTAATCAAATATTCAATATATATTTGGAAGCTTGCACTGGAAAGTTGCTCATGATTGAAGAGGTAGACAAAATTTCATTCCAATACAAAATTGACAAATAATTTGGTTTTTTGGAAGAAAAATTATTCAACCCTCTCGTACGTCGTACTATCATGTGTTAAAGATTCTAGTGAATCTCAGATCTGTGATTGATTACAAGTTAAAATTTTCAATTTATACGAAAGAAATAATAATTAACACTTAAAATTAGACTATATTATAATCTCTCCTCCTTGCTTAATCAAGATTCGCTTCCTTGCAAAAGACATCCATTTCCACAGACTTTAAAAAAACAAGGAAACAAAGTGAATTTAAACTCTAGGTTACAGATAGAAATAAAAATTATTATTTCACATAGAAATATAAATCTCTAGGTTATAAGCATGATGGAACGGATAAGGATACATGCACCACCTTCAAATTAACTCAAATACGTGACATGGAGAATTGAAGAGAGCTCCATTTTTTATGAAGGGTTATATATAGTTATAGGAACGTTTAATTTCCACAACTCCACCCTTAGGACACAACATAATTTTTCTCAACACCATGTATGATTTTTCACCAAACACAGATCAAAACACACACCCATCTAAATTTTATCTGCTTCAAAGAGTTAATAGAATAAAAGATAAGATTTCTGCAAGCTATTTGAAGGCACATGATGGTTAGAACTGAAACTACTCACATATAGGCCCCTACGTGAAGATAACTTATTGAGTACATTGGTTAGCCATACTAGCGTCTTCTTGCAGCAGTTTCCCTCCGTGCATTGAAGTAGACAGCAGCAACAGGGAGGCCAAGATCGTTCTCAGATGAGAATTTGCGAGTGTTAAAGTGATCCCTTGAAGAGGGTGGAGTAACACACTGCCTACGTGTTTGTTGGAACAGGACAAACACAAACCTGTGTATCCCTATGTAAGGCTTTGGCATTTCATAGCTCACCAACACATTCCCTACCCAAAAAAGAAGGGTGCAAAATATGGATTAAGTATATATATGTGTGAGCATACATTTTTCATTTTTAGTAGATATTAATAGATAGAAAGTTACCAAATGAGGCATTTGTTGTGCCTGGAATGTCTGTCACCATCCTGCAAAAGGGCTCAATTTCAACCATTTAAATAGTCTAGGCTGAAACCTTAGAATTGCTTTGCTTTGTTTGCTTTGCACAGTAGTATATATATATATATATATATATATATATATATATATATATATATATATATATATATTATATAACCTGAATTTTCTTAAGATTAATTCTACCAACGACTACACACCAAATTCTGAATGGCATTGGGAGCTCCGAATGAATAGTTCCAGACATTAATTCTTCTAAGTTTACTGTTTCAGAGTTTTTCCTTCTCTCATTTAGAATAGGTTTGGTTTTCAGGTAATGATGATACAAATTATTCAGCCAATAAATCAAGCAAAATATAAATGGTTAATTTCAGGCAATATCTATTCAAGTACCAGTGCAAATGCTCTCTCAGATAAGGGTCACTAGGGCCAGGAACATCTGGGTCTGTCATAATCTGCAAAGAGAAAAGGAGACATTTATTTCAAATGATTGAAGTTATGCGTACATGATTGAAGTTTCGAAAGAATTATGAATAAAAAAACACACATACATATAAAGTTCTTTTTTATTCAATAAAGAAAATAAAATGCGAGGAAAACGAGATTAAGGGGTTATAAAAATATACATATATATGTGTGTGTATATATACCAGTGTAAAGAAGGACCTCATATCTCCTCCACCAATCTCAACCCTGGGCCTTGTGGTGACTGTGGAAGGGAAGAGTTCACTGCCATTGTAGACTTGCTTCATACTGTAAGTCACAGTCATTTTTATGTTTGGAGTGAAAGAATCAAGAACATCTCCTATGACTCTCCCAATAACTAGTGGATCTGTCGATACCCTTGCCATCGTTACAGCAACAAGGAAAAAGAGGAAATAGAAGAGTGGGAAAAAAATAGAAAATATGACTTGATTAATGGTGAAGAGAATGGGAGCATGAACTACATATTTATATCCTCTCCAAGGCTACTATTAAGATAGGTTTCTCTTTTTTTTTTTTTTTTAACAAAAATACATGTTTTGTTCTTCATCTTTTATCTTACTGTAGTTTTTTTAGCTTAACTTTTAGCAGTATTTTTCATTTTTTTACTATCTTAATTAATGAAATGCATGCATTTACGTGACATTGATGTTGTTAATTAACTGAGTCTTAATTGACAATTAAACATCTCAAAACCTGTCATTTTGAACGAAGAGGAAGAATAAAAGTTGCAGTAAATATAAATGAATAAATTGGTAAATTTTATTCCGGCATGAGAAGAGAGAAGGTTGTTCTTTGTTCATTCTGTTCCTGTTTTACCTCTGCATATTCTCACGATTAATGTGGGTATAATTATACTTTACAGTATGATAAATCTATTTATTAAATAGTAATTAAAATTAGAGAAAAAAATTAATTAATTACTATAATAATTAAATTAAATATTATTTTAGAAATTAAAATATTATTTATATTTAAAATAATTTTTATTATTAATAAAAATTTATAGAATAATTTTAAATTAATATTTAAATTAACAGTTTTAACTACTAATATTTTAAATTATAAATTAGTCTTAATTAGTAATTTAAAAAATAATTTAAAATCTAAAATATTTGTTACTAAGATCTTGATAACTAATAGTTAAATATCAATTTAAAAATCATTTTATACATTTTTATTAATAATAAAAATTATTTTATATACTAATAATTTTTTTAATTTTTAAAATTATCTCTAATTTAGTTCAATAGTAATTAATTATTTTGATTTTTAACATTAATTACAATTTAATTATTTTGTTGAAGTAGTGTTAATAAGATTAATTATTAACATTTTCCCCTCCTCCCCACTATGTTACCTAAAAAAATGTTGCAAAGCACATTTTTTATTCCATCAATACTCAAATAAGAATCATCTCTCAAAAACGTTGCTATATTTCGGTTAGAAATAAATCTATAAACTTTATGTCAAAGAAATCACTGTGAAAAGAGATTTTCAATTTCAATCATAATTTCTTTTAATACGGGCAAAATATTTCACTTTAAACTATATTACATACTCAATGTAAGAGAAAGAAGTTATGGTTAATATGGTTGATAAATAATCTTAATTTTAAAATGTATGATTCGAAATATAACTTTTAAATGTATGATTCGAGATATAATTTTTAAGTTATGAGTATAAATAAAATCCCATTATAGATATTGCTATCTAAATTTATCTCAATCCTTGACTAAAAGTTATTCCGGTTAAAAATAAATAGCAAGACAAAGTTTTCTAGGGTTGTTGAGGATAAGCTTGAAGATTCAGTGTTTGAAAACTAAAATTTGTAAATGACTTTCTGTATTATGAAGGTGTACAAAAATAAGAAAATTTAGATTCGTTGGTAGTAAAATTATCTGTTAAATTTTGTTTAATATGAATCTTTATGATTAATTTCAAAAATCATAGTTTAAAATTGACTTGATGAATAGTGTTTGTTTTTTGTGTGTGACTCTGGTATATTAACTTAATTATTATCAGTGTAACCATTATTTATATATGTATATATATATGTGTGTGTGAATTTCCATTCGGATACCGCTTTTAAAATAAAGAAAAGAGTTAATAATAAATTAAAAAGAGTTGGAAATGACGGTGTAGATGATGGAAGAGGTGAGTTGAATAAGAAACTTCTGAGAATTAACAGAAGTACGGAACTCCAACCTTGGAACTTCGTTCAAGAATTCTGAAAATTTAATATTTATAAATATGAGTAAAATATAAACAAATTTAATAATTTTTTGGGGAAGACCTTTAAGAGGTTATTTATAAATGGTAAAACATATAACTAAAATGCAAGAAATTTAATTAATGAAAAATTGACCTTTTAAAATTTTAAAACAATTATAAATATCATTAAATATTAAATACTAGTCTTTATTTAAAAGTTACATATAATATTATCAAATAAATTTATTGTTAAGAAAAAAATAATATATGTAAAAATGTGTTGCATCATACTATTAGTATAAAACTACGAGAGAGAAGAATCTATGCAAACAATTTAGTTTTTGTAAAATAAAAGCAGTGTTAACAAAACAATGACATTGAATATTCTTTATTTGTTTAATAAACAATTTATAATGAATATTTTTCATTAATAACATTGAATGAAAACTTATTATTGTTATTATTATTAATGAAAATATTTATAAAAACCAAATATATCTTTTGAAATTCATAAAATATACATCATAAAATAAAATAAAAAAATATCCAAAATAAATATATATACTCAACAAAATTATATTTGATTTTTTTAATCATAGAATATTTCATTGGCTGTATTGTTAATCTAAAAAAATTAATAAAATAGTCAATATATTCTCTTTATATTTTTAGAGATAATTATTATTAAAGTTAAACTTATCAGCATTATCCTAGTTTAAAGTTTTTACTCATGTTTTATATCAATGGAATAATCATTGTTATCAGGAATTTAGGTGTGTGGAGATTATGAGTATATAGTTTTTTTTTTAATAAAGGTTGAAGTATTATTTAAATACTTTTATATATTTAATTTTTTGTCAATAAAAAAAATATTTATAAATAAATAATAATATAAATTGTTTTTTAAATTTTAATATGTATATATTATATATAACTTTCCTCTTTCTGATTTAAAATATTTTCTTTTATATTTTTACTTAATGAATTGTTGTTGAATGACATGTGAAAATAAAATAAAAAGTATTGAAAAAAAAAAAGCTAAGTACATTTGTTTTATAAAATTGAATTAAATTTAAAGTTATTTCTTAATATAGTATCAAACTATTTATAAGCTATATTTATTGAACTGAACTTATGATGGAAAGGAATTAGATTAGGTTTAAAGTTTATTTATTATTAAAATGACTTTTTCAACAAATAAGTAAAAGTTTAAAATAATAAATAAAACTATAAAGAATTTAATGCGTACTTACTTTAATAATATATATATATATATATATATATATATATATATATATTCTAATGAATTAATAAAGTATTAGATTAGAAAAGTAATGAATAAAATATTAGTATCTATAATAAAAATATACTCCAAATAGGAGTAGTACAATTTGAATCTACCTGTCGATAATTTAGGGTTAGAAGCACATAAAATGTGTGGAATGCGAACGCTGACGTCATCAGTTTAGAGTGTTCGACAAGTGTCGAGAGCAATTTATACAGTCATACCCAAATCATTACACGTGTAGGTACATGAGTTGCAGCCAAAAATTGGGACACTCTTTGCTCTTCATCAATTTTTATTAAAGATACTATCTTCTTTTCTAACTATAATACCAATGTTAATTTTATAAATATTTTATTATTGGATTAGCTAGTACTTTTAAAAGCATGCCAAATTCTTATTTTCTTACAGTTTTACTGGTTTATAAACTAATTTTAGAAATTTTTATTACAAAGTATATTTTAAATTTAATTTAATCTCATAAGCCAGCAATGTTATTAAGAAAATATAATTAAGATGAATATATGATTTGAATTTAATTAAGTGTCGTAGGGGTCCATTGAATCGGTTGTTGATTGGGTAGTGGTTGGAGTCAGAAAAAGCAGTATGCGTAATAATGCATGTTCGTACATCCTACCTTTAGCAACTTGTCAAATCCTTTCTGTTTTATCACAGAATGAATCTTTTATTTCTTCTTCCAATAATATACTCTTAATAATTTTATTTATATTCATCATACAATATAAACTATATTAGATAATATGCATCGAAGATTCTATTTAATAATTTTATTTAAAGAATTTATCCCAACCATACTTTTAAAAAAAAATATCTCCTTATTGGGACTTGAGACCTTTCCTATAAATCAAATTTACATTCGGTCAACAAAACATTTATTTAATACTTTGAATATGAAAAAAATATTATACTTATGTTTCAAACATTTTTGTCTTCATTATAAGATGTTTTTAATTAAAAGTATGTTTTTCTAATAAACCACCATTTCACCCATATTTAATCACTACTCATTTTAAAATACCAATATATACGTTCATATTCTAAAAAAAAATACTTACTTTACAACTCATTTTAATAATATAATAATATGTTTTTAAATTATAAATAAAAGACATGATTGAAATATTAATTTAATATATAATTTAAGTTGGAAATATGTCATATTTATTTTGTGAAAAATTTAAAACTTATTAAAAAAATATAAAAAAGTATATCAATGATGTTTTATCTCAAAAAGATAAATAATATTTTTTTTTCAATTGATTTAGTTTATATTATTTATAATTAATATTACTATTGTTTTGTATATAATTTAACATTGTTGCGAAACTAAGGTTAAAGATAGTTTATATACTTCTTTATATTCAATCTATGAAAAAAATTTAAAAATAAAATTGTAACAAACTTTATATATTTTTTATACTTTCATCAGACAATATCTTAAATAAAATAATTGATTTTAATTATGGTATTTATCGGATTTTAGATTAAAAGATATGTGGCAATTAATATTATTATGACACTTATGGTATCCTATTTTGGTCTCATTAAAAGAAAGTCCTCTATTTTGATTTCCAATTTTCTAATTTATTATTTGATCTATATTCTCTCATTTTTCTTTTAAGGTGTCATTTCTCAAAACTGATTTATATTTTCTATCCATTTTCGTCTCTGTTTTCCCCTTCTTCTTATAGTATCTCTTTATTTACCACAAAAACAAGAAAGGCACGAAGTCTCAGTATTATTATATGAATTAATTTTTATAGTGTATTAATGATATTTATACACATACATTGCTTCATTTTTTTACTACACATAAGTTTTTTAATATTCTTCATACATAATAGATCTCTTTCTGGTCCCCCTACATTCTCTCTCGCGCACACACACACAAAGGGTTTAAAAAATTAATATCAATCAATATTTTCAAACAATAGTTGTTAACTAAAAAATATTTTAATATGAACTTATGCCCAACTTTAAATAATTAATTAATAAGATAATTGTGAAATAATGATAATGATTAGAAGTAATGAATTCTATAGTTTATATAAAAAATAATGAATTCTATATTTTTAAAGAGTTCAATATGTTTCTCGTTTCTCTCCTTATATTTAAAATTGATTTTCATTCTTAATTTAAATTTTATATCTCTTAAATACTAAATAAGAAAATGAAAACTACTAAAATCTTTTACATGATAAACACTGATAAAAATGCATTTTAATAATTTTTTACTATAATTAGGTAGTCCAAAATTTAGACTATAAATAAAGATTAATTTTACATTATAATACATGGAAAAAATTATTTAACCATTTTTAATATAATACATGTATTAAAAAAATCCTTTTAAAACTTAGTCACGTTTCTCACTTTCTTTGGCATGTGAGTAAAATTGAATAATAGTTAATTAGGTTATGTTTTTATATTCTAAATATTATAAACGAATATTTGTATTTTCAAAACCTTTTCTAAAATGATTCTTTTCTTACGGTGTTGGCTAAAAGAAAGAAGTATCTTAAACTATAAATAATTTATAGGAAATTAATTTAAATTTCAACATAAAATTTTATAAACTGATTTTAACGTGGTCAAATTCTCACATCAATCTTCCTGAGATAAAGTTTATTAAATAGCAAACTTTTCTGTAAAAAATTTTAAGAGAAAAAACATTCTTGTTGGAGATCCCACATCAACTAGATATTAGAGCATTTCATTGTATATAAGTGGGTGCAAACCTCAATCTTCTGAGTCAACTTTATGGGGTTGATTTAGGCTTAAAGTCCACTGTAAAGTTAATTTTATCTTATGATTTTTTAAAGTCTGTGTAGAAAAACTAATCTAAACATGTGATAAGTCTGAAATGTGCTTTATTGATTTTTTTTATGTACTAAATGATTATGAAAGTTGAAGTACTTTTAGAATAATTTGAATTAAAAGTAGTTGTGATAAGAATGTAAAATTAAGTGAGAGATGAATGTTATAGGTGCATAGTTAGGGTTTAGAGGGAGACAAAAACGAGCTTATAATCCAATCCAGCTTCGACAACACAATGAGTCGCATGCAAGGGAACAGTGGAACATCATGGGGGAAGGAACCTTACAGGCTTACACCACAAATTACATTTTACTGCTTTCTGGGTGGCTACCTGAATATTCTTCTGTTCTTTGTCCCCATTCTTCTTCTTCTTTTTTTCTTTCTTTTTCTTTTCTTTTTAATTAGCTTGAGCTTTATACTTTAATTTCTTAAAGCTTGTCTCTCATCATCATAATGATAAGAAAAAGAAAAAACATTTAAATTTTGTAAGAAATAAGGCTTAGTTAAAATTGAGAGAAATTTGCAAATTGATTCAATAATTCAACAAGAGGGTTTTGATTTGCAAATTGGGTAATCAGAGTATTTGATTTGTTTTAGGTTATATGTTTATCTGTTTTTTAATGTTTTTTTTTGCTGTCTTGGAGATTTCACATCGACTAGAGATTAAGATATTTCGTGGTATATAAGTGGGTGCAAACCTCACCTTATAAGTCGATTTTATGAGATTGAGTTAAACTTAAAGTTCACTTCTTAATATGGTATCAGAATTATTTAGAACCTATCATAGCGATGATTTGTTGGGCTTATCAAGCCACTCGCTATCTGACCGTTATCAGACCACCATAATATATAGTCTCGTAGTATATAAGTGGTGGGTGCAAACCTCATCTTATAAGTTGTGATTTTATGAGGTTGAGTTAGGTTTAAAGTCTACTTGTTAATATTTTACTTGAATTATAATGATTGAGAGTCTAAATACTCTCTTTTATTTAATTATTTTTTATTGATAAAAAAATAGTAAAAAAAATATGTGCTTTATAAAAAAATAGTAAAAAAAATATGTGCTTGCATGAAATAAAGAGGAAATGTTTCTTTTGAGATGTTTACTTTAATTATTAACGTGTTATGTTCAATTTATGAATAAAATTATACGAGCATAATAGAAATGAAAGGAAAAGGAACCCTAACCCTAGAGGTCGCGAAGGTTCACAATAATATTTGTTTTTTTTTCTTTAAAATCTCCCATCCGCATATTTTCTCTAAGAAATCCACTCCATATTTAAAACAGGTGGTTTTGTTAAGTTTTGTGGATTGGTATTTATTAGTTATAATAGAATTATATATCTTAATTTTGGAAAAAAATTAAATTGATTTATTTGTACATGAGAAATTATTAATATTGTGTTGGGCTTTTTTATGTGAATAGAGTGTTTTAACTTGATCCGGTGTTTCTTCCTGTACCCATCAATGTTCTTCCTGCATTCTATCAATATAAAAAACGATTTATTCTATTTTGAAATGACTGGAAAAGGTTTTTCAGAATTTTTAGAAAGTATTTTCTAAATAAAATTTTCATAACGTGTATAATACGTTTCAAAATATGTTTTTTAAAATAATTTTGCTAGAATGTATTCTAAAATTATATCTTCAAAATGAAACCTAGTTCACTACAAGAAAATCATGAAATAAAAATAATTAGAGATTAAAAATAATTAATTGTGATAGTGACTAAATTAGAGATATTTTTTCGATTGAAATTTTTTTTAGCTTCTAAATTAGTTTCTATTATTGTTAAATAGTTTTTAAATTGGTATCTAATTAACAACTAAGACTTTTTTTAATTACAAAATATTTAGATTCTAAACTTGGTAGCTAATTAGATACCAATTTAAAAACCATTTAACAATAATAAAAACTAATATAGAAACCGAAAGTTTTTTTAATTTCTAAAATGATTTCTAATTTAGTCACTATAACCACTAATTATTATTTTTATCTAAATTTAGTTTCTATTTCATGATTCTCTTGTAGTGGTTAGATGAAACATTTTAGTGATTTTAACTATTTATAAACAGGGATACCCATAAAGTATTTATTTTTAATTCACTTAATTCTTTGATAAAAAAAACTATTTAACAGGATGCAGAAAGAAATTTGACGGCTCAATTCCCTATCTAGCACCATTTACATCTTTATTTCCCTATCTAGCACCCTTTTGTTTTTATTTCCCTATCTAGCACTCTTTTATTTTTTATTTCCCTATCTAGCACCATTTTAAAAAT
>Ga0123342_1001190_pt1 | contig 43640 bp, 18 predicted proteins | sample Turbeawhitnodule_FD_89960 | JGI IMG/M metagenome (GOLD analysis project Ga0123342, IMG submission 89960) | Root nodule microbial communities of legume samples collected from Mexico - Turtle bean Mexico white nodule | ecosystem: Host-associated > Plants > Roots > Nodule | place: Mexico: Nepantla...
AAAAAAAAAAAAATTATATTTTTTTTTTTTATTTAAAAAAAAAAAAAATAAAAAAAATTAATAATTAAAAAAAAAAAAAAAAAAAAAAAAAAAAAAAAAAAAAAAAAAAAAAACGTATGACCTTTAAAAATCACCTTCTTAAAAATATTGCGGATGGGTTCAACAATGCTGCGTGCTTCGACGGTCCCGCAAGTAACGCTGGGCAGCAAAGGAGTGAAAGCAAAGTAATTCCGCGGCGAAACAACTTGAACATCATATTTCGGATTGTTCAGATTCTTCAAGAAACTTGTGGATGCCCAACCAGTTCCCAGAACCACCACCTTTTTCTTCTCAGTAATTGCCTCTTCAGGTGCAACACTCTCACCATAAGCCAAAAGACCACCACCACTGCACCAACCATTCATATCAATTTACATTACATATATACATATATATACGTACACACACATATCTTCATCATAAATGATAGATCTACATCTACTACGGTTTAAATTCTACATGAAAATTAATCCGAACGAATCCTGTAAAATTGATATACTAGAAAAGAGTCGCCTTAAACAGAAAATTCAACTAGTAAATGTGAACAGCCAATGTTTCTGACATTTCAATATCCAAAAAAATGTTTCGTATTTGCTGCAATGCACGGATCTAGCTTTTCTTGTTCTCAAAACGGAAGGAAAGTGTAAAATTCGCTGTAAAGAAAAAATAGTATGAAACAAGTAGGTTACCAACAAATGACTGATCGATGAAGATAGATGATAATTCTATTTTCAGTCCTTAATCAAAAAAATACTAGCGAAAACCAACATGAATAAAAAAGTAAAACAATATCACATTAATTATACCTTACGGCGGTGCAAAGGAGCACAAGCTTAAAATGTGACTGGTTTTCACGGAAAGCGCCAGAGAGACGCTGCAAGAAAGTGACGCTAGACATTTTTTTTTTCCTCCAATGAAAAATGCGTGTCCAAAACTGCCGGAAGAGGAGAGAGAGAGAGACAGAGAATGAAATACTGAAGCCAAGAAAATGGGAATGTGTTTTAGGGCTTTGAAAATGGTGTCATGACGGTTCCATATTTTTGTGCGGAAATTTGTCAGATTTGCCCTTTTCTTTGACTTGGCGGCCAAGTTTTGAACAGCATCAATGCCAAACACGACTCCACGTTTTTTATTTTTATTTTTCTTTTCTTTTCATTAAAAAAAATTTGACGCGTCCGTACTAGTGGGGACGCTTGGTTAGGTGGGGCAGCGTGCCCCTCAGATCTGCCTCACCGATCATTCCATGGATGTTTGATAAAGAAAGAATAAAAAAAGTTAAAAAGAAAATAGAGTCAAAATTATTTAAGTAACATATTAATTAAAATTATTAATTATTTGTCCTTAATATAGTAATGATTAAAATATATAATTCTTAATGTATTCATTTTATAATATTTAATTTTATTATATGTTAATGTGATTAGATCATGTTTTAATGTGGAAATAGATTGTTTTGTTGGTGATGGAGTTGTATAAGATCTTATAGGAACTAGTATTTTTGAAGAGTTAGTATTTAAATATTAAATATATAGCATGTAAGGTTTTAGGGTGTTTTAGACGTTAGGTTAGGAGGAGGGAAAATAGCATATTCGCACTAAGTGACCTAAAATGTGGTTGAGAAGAGTGCAGTGTTTGACCTAAAAACTGATAACAAACGCTCCTCTAATTAATGGAGGCGGCAAAAGCAACACTGCCCAAAATTCTTATTTATTTCTAATTTCTAGAACAAAGCCTACTTTAATTATTAACCATTTTTTATGTTAATTCCCAATAAAATGAGTTTCAAAGCAATTAAACAAAACTTCGTAAAGGAAAGAATCAAGTTGAAAATTTCGTCATCAACTATAACATTTTTTCCTCAAAATATATTAATCTTCCAAATTAATTTATTACTTTTATAATAAATTTTCATGTTAGGTATCACTATGCAACTTGACATCTCAGCTAGGCTGACATTTCAAGTAACAATAATCATCTGTCATCACATAAAAAAAATATTATTAAAAAAAATATAAAAATATAAAAAATTAGACAAAAATTCATATGTTAACAAAAATGATATAGAGGTAGACTATATTTATTTATAAAAAAATTTAATAACAGACTAACTGAAAATTAAAATTAATGTTATCAACAAACGTTTCTATTATTTATATAATTTATTTATTATGTGTAATCCTTAACAAAATATAGACAAGATCTTATCATTTGATATATACATTTGTATTCTTGTTTTATTTTTACTTAATAATAGAAATATATTATCTAAAAGATAAAGAAAATTAGACACATTTTAGCAGCCAATTACAATGCAAATCACTATTATTTTCAACAATATAATATATCAAAACAACCCGTTGCTTTCTATATAATCATTATTATTTATTTTATTTTATTTTAATACAGAAACTTACTTCTTTCCTCTGATAATTCATACAAGAAAATAAAACTATCACTAAAAACAACCGCCAATATAAAAATTAAAAAAAATATATATAGACATATACGTGTATATATATTAAAATGAAAAAAAGTAGTAAAGAGAAGCTGTTATACGAAAAGAAATAACCACACAAGTTATTTAAAAAAAAAATATACATTATACACATACTATACTTAGAAATATGAAATTAATTAATCATTAAATTTAAATTTATTAAAATACGATAACGTTATAAACAATGTATATACACATACAATAATGCTTGTGTTCCCGTCTTTTTTGTTTGACAGTATGTTATGTATAAATTTTTATAATATTATAATTTAGAGTATTTTTTAATGTTATTAATATTTAAAATGTATATGTGAAAACAATTGTAAATATTCGAATAAATTATATTTATAACCATAAAAGAATAATATTTTTTTTATTTATATAAAGATGTTTTTAAGAACACATTATATTTATAAATATATTATATTTTGCATTGACATTGTTGTTAATAAACATTTTAATATTTATATATTTAAACTAATTTACCCTAGAAAGGAAATTTACTTACCATGGCTAAGTTACAGTAAAATTGAAGTATTTCTCTCTCATTCAACATTGAGATCTAATGAAATGAGAATATTATTTAAAATTATGTATCTAACATTATCAAAATATAGTAAATTCAAGATAAAAGTATTATATAAAAATACTATAAATGTTTTTATTTATGAATTATTTAGTTTCTGTATTTGATATAAGAGTGGAATATAAAATACAAAAGATGTGATATTCTCCCAATTAAATAATTAATTAAATTACTAAAAATTAAGTTGGTTAAAACATGTTTCATATAATTAAGATGTTATTTTGAAACCTTACACCATTTTTTCTAAGTTCCTTAGGGTATTACATTTTATTTAATTTTTATTCTAATAGTAAATCATAATTTATGATTTTAATTAAGTTTTTGAAGGTTCCATAATGATTTATTTTTTAAATATAATGTTTTTATTATTTTAAAGATCTTAAATTTATTTTGTAAAAAATATATATTTTTATGGTAAATATATTATCTCTTCCTCTCGTATATGATTATGTAAATAATAGATTTCATACTTAATATATATATATATATATAAATTTACTTGATTTTATTTATATAACTCAATAATTTCATAGAGAACGTTTAATTTGTAAAAAAAAAGTTAATAACACTAGTCAAAGAAACCACTAATAAAATGTACATTGAGATTTTCACACAAAAGTTTAACGAATAGTCAGTTTTTGTTTTTATTTTTATTTCACAAATAATTCCATATTATCTAACGAAAGAAATAACTGACTTTCATTTTGTTAGTTTACTTTTTCACAGGAACAAAAACTATACATTACAAATATAAAATTAGTAAAAAGTGAAATCAATACATTAACTTTCCTTTAAAATGGTTAAGTGAAAATTTCTTTTGTTGATTGAAATTTGACAAGGTTTATTTCAATTCAAATATTTATACTCAATATCATTATATATATATATATATTTTAAATTAAACATGTAATATTTTAAATAATAATTATATATTCAGCACCAAATTCAATTATCATAATATAATCAAAAGTCAAATTTGTACAGCATCCAAATAATTTAACATATATCAATATTCAATCTAATTCTACAAGCTTTGAAAATTTATCCAAATTTCATAAATTTATCAATGTATAAACCTCTACTCCAACATTTTTCAGTGAAACAATATATTTTCATTCTCAAAACATATTTTATAATACTCATTTATAATTTCCTATCATGTCATTCTTACCTAATTTTTCTAACCAAATTATCATATATTTTCAAAAATTATATTTTTCTTCTAATAATTAAATTGGGTTAACTTCCCTTACATTATTTTTTAGTTATTATGTATTTAAAAAATTGTTTAGAGACTTGAAAATGTTAGGGAATCCTCATTTGTCCATGAGAGAGGTTGGATAACAAATCAAAATGTATGTGTGTTCCATTTGAAGATGTTATGATGTTGATGGAAAATAATCAGATTGATTAGGTATGAATATATGAGGAATGACTAACTTTTTAATTTAGACATAGAAATAATGATGATTATATATTATTTTATTTTATTTTTATTTTTTATTTTTTTTGTTTCATTCTCTCCATATTTATATATTTGTTACTTTATTTTATAATTTATGTAATTTATCATTTAATTCATATTTTTGTAATGTTTTCTTATTTTTATAAATCAAACATTTAATAAATATTTGAATGAATATAAATATATCATGACATGATACAAATGTAACACAAAAGTCATTCTCATCGATTATTGGAAACAATAATAAATATCAATTTTATAGTGAGAATAATTAAATTCAGATGTGTGTCACTCAATTATAGTCTTTATTCGAAAAATTTAATTATTATGGATACATGTTAATAAATATTATTTTTTTACTCATACCCAACAAAGACACATCCATGCATGAAAAAAACACCAAATGTGGGAAAAAATCTACTAAAGTTAAAATGTTATCAAGTCAATTATATTCTTTTACTTCTTGCCATATACATTTTGATAATTTGATCGAAGAAAGAATTATAAATAACTTAACAAATATAAAGAAAAATCATAAAAGAAAATATTTGAGACAAATAAAATATAATTTATTTTATATTATAAACAACTTTTTTAGTTTTAAAATAACAAAATACGTATTTCCCGTTGAACTTAAACTTCACATTCTTATAAAACGGGTTATTACGTATATTTTTGGTTAACATTGAATAAAAATGAAGTATAACTTTTTTATTACTAACGTGCATTTAAAAACAAATAATATTAAAAGATAAGAAAAAATGACTTTTGTAACATCCAAATTAAACAATAATTAAATATGTTTTTTTATAATACAAAATTGGTTTTTTTCATGGTTTTAATTTTAAACCATAAATATTTAGATATTTTATATATATATATATAAAATGATTTTTAATTTTTAAAAAATAAAATAATAAAAAAAATTGTTATTTTAATTGAAAATGATATTTATTATAATTATTTTTAATGAGTTATGAAGTGAAATCTTAAATTGAATCAATTTTATATATAAAATAATTTATTTTAATCATTTATATACTACAAACAAATTTAAAATTTAAATTAGAAAAAAATAGTATAATAATAGAATACATAAATAAATAAATAAATAATATATATATATATATATTTAACTCATAAAAAATAAAGTGTAGACGGCATTAATTTTTTTCACACTGGTTTTCATGGGAGCAACTTTCTACGGAGTGTGTTGAATCGGGCATGTGAAGTGTTGTGCTATGTCTTTTGTGGCAATTGGAAGTTGATAGATTACTTGAGAGGATAAATACTTACACACATTATAATAATATAATAATATTTAAAATTAAATATAATTAAAATATTATTTTATTAATATTTAAAGTATTTATTTTTTTATTATTTGCAGTGTCAAAATATTTTTTCTGGACTTAAATCTTATGGATTATTAATCCCATGGATGAAAGCAGTATCGTGCTTGAGAACAGTGAAAACCATCATACAAGACAAGACGTGACTTCATGGGTATGGACAATCAACATCAAACATTTATATGGGCTTACACTTACCATGTCAAAAATTCTCTGCATGTAAAATATATATTATGAATCTCAAATAAATAGGAGATGATATAAGAAAAATATTTAAGTGCAAGACAAATATCTGAAAATACAAACACAGTAACTTAAAGAGGGACCTATATATAAATTTTTTTAAGAAAGTGGTTAGAAATTCTACATCAATTAAAAATAAAGATTTTCAAGTTTTTAATGTTGAATTATGTTTTCTTAAAAAAAAGTCATGAGCATGATTAATTAGCTTAGTATCCTTCTCAGTGACCCTGATAAAAGTATTCATATATTAATTATCTTCAACAGGGAAATGTTACCGACAATTTCTTCAATGCTCTCTTTGAAACTGCAACTTGTTAGTGACTTAATTTATAGTTTAGTTAGTTTTAATTTGCATAAACAGTTCACTGATATTCATAGAAGATTAAAATAAAATAAATAAAATATTTTTTAATAAACTAAAAATCTTCTTAGTTTTAAAAAATATTACGTAACAAAATTTATACACGGATTGATTTTAATAAAAAAATGCGAAGTATAGACTAACAGTGTTTAAAAATGATTAAACCCTTGTTCTCGCCTGATAAAACTGAACATTTTATATTATTATATTTATAGAGATTAAAAAATGTCAAAAAAATAAAAAAATTGAAATCCGTGTGTGTTTTAATGTGCCAATAATATTTATTGGATTCAGATTTGAAGAAATAGACACAATTTCATGCATAATATTTTTTCGTAAAGCAAATGGTTTCAGAAATTTATTAAAAATAAATAATATAATAGGTGAAATATGTTTTGTGCGGTTGCTTGCCGTCTAATACTCTAATTAGTTGCTTTATTTACTCTTTTAAGTGTATATGAATGTTGAAAAAGTGTATTCATATTTGATTGGGCTGATTTGCACTGATTTGAAACGAAAAAAAGAGAGAAAGAAGGAAGAATGACTTTTCCTAAATTATGAAGAAAAACATAAAAAGTTTAGGTTGAGTGAAGTAATTGCAAATCTGATAATTGATTTGTTCGTGTATGAGAATGAAATTTGATAAATGTCTACAAGGATTTGGAGCACTGAAAATGAATGTGTATAAGAGGAAGGACTTCACTCGATTAGGCATGATAATCGATTATTTCCAATAATATAATCCATTAGGATGTTATGTGTAAAAATTAAGATTGTGTGTAATCAATTAACCTTGGTTTCTTAATTGATTGTGATATGGAGCTTAATCAATAATGTCCTCATGTTTAATTGATTTTAACCCTATTGTTTATATTAAATAATGTCATCATGTGTACGAAGGATAATATTTTTTAGGTTTAGGAATAATTTTATCAATGAATTTGATCTTCTTCTTCACACCGAGGACATTAATTATGAATTTGTTCTAATATGGTAGTTATTGACTCAAAGAACCAAAAATGGTGACAACAAAATTTTTACTTCGGTGAATATATAAAAAAAAAAAACTATGAAGATAAGGGGTTTGAGATGTTTCTTCATAGTTTTGAAAGGAAGGAAAAAAAATGAAAGAGATAGAAGCGAGCATGCAAGAGGGCTCTTGAAAAGAAGAGCTTTGATATCATATCAAAATGATACTTTCCTTATTTCAAATGATTACTCTCACTATTTTGTCGGTCATTCACTCTTTCTAAAATTTACTAATGTAGCACTGTAATTATTATATATGTTGATGATATGGTATCATTTTCCCTATGAACAATATTGTTGAAATAAAACACATGAAAAATGTTCTTAACAAAGTTTTCAAAATAAAATAAAAGATACTCGAGAGTTAACACATTTTCTTAGTCTTGAGGTTGCAAGAAGGTGTACTAGCATATATCTTTGTAAGTGAAAATATACTTTGGATATCTTTAAGCATGCGTTTGTTTCTACGTGAAGAAAGACGAAAAATTCCAATTATCAACGAAAAGCGAAGAAAGACACATAATAAAAACAAAATTGCATGCAAATCAAAAAAGAATTTTCCCGCAAAACTTTCTTCGCAACGGTGCAAAGAAAGTTATATATATATTTTAATTAATTAATTTTAATTTTCTTTTTTACCCTTTTTATTTTATACTTAAATTATTATTATTTTTATTTAAAACATAATTATCATTTAAATATAAAAAAATATAAACATTATAAAAAGCATAAGTAATCATATTATATATAATAAATTATAAATATAAATAATAATAAAAATAAATAATTTTTTAATAATTAAAAAATAAATATTTTTATTTAATAATTAATTAAAAAAAGTAAAGATAAAAATAATAATTTTATTTAATATAAAAAATATATTAAATATTTATAATTATAAATATTTTAATTAAAAATAATTATAATTTATAAATAAATATATCAAATTATTTTTTAACCATTTTTAAATATAAGGATAAATTTGTAAACTTACATTTTTATCAATTAAAACATATATAATTTTAATAATATCCATCACATCATTAACAAACTTTTATAAACTTTCCTCACACTTTCCACTATATTTACCTTAATCCAAACACCCTGACTTTCCTTTACACTTTCTGTTGGAGATCCCACATCGACTAGAGATAAGGACATTTCATAATATATAAATAGGTGCAGACCTCAACCTTATGAGCCGGTTTTATGGGGTTGAGTTAGGCTTAAAGTCCACTTTCGTAATATGGTATCAGAGCCATTTCGAGCCTATCCTAGCGAGTAATTATTGGGCTTATCAGGCCACCTGCTATCGGGCCGCTATCGGACCACCCAAAATATATAGTCCCACGCACGAGCTTCTATCTATCACTCTCTCCACTCCCTCATTTCCACTCCCTAATCCCTAATCCAAATAAAGCCTAAGGATTAAAATGATATCTTATACCCCATGTCAACACCCATGAATCATTATGTAATTTTTTTATCAACTATTGAGGACCTTCTTACTTATTCATGTTCATATACAAGACTCAAGACTCATGTACCTCACTAACACTCGTCTCAACAACATTTATCAGGTTGTATACAACCTCAATTAATTTATTTATGTATCAACAACACTCATCAATAAGCTACTCTAACATTGATTGTGACAATATTGATACTAAATAATAAATTGTGAGAAGGAGAAAGGCATGACAAACAGGAATAATACAAAAACATGTATAAAATACATTATTAAAACTCTTAAATATAAAAAGTTATAAATTGTACAAGAGAAGTGATATGCATAAGATAAAAAAATATTTATAATCCGTATATTTGTTTTCCTTTTGAATACATGCCATACAAATTTATTATATATTAAAATATATAATTTGAATACACTAAAGATATGTTAAGAAATGGGAGTAAAATTAGTAAATTAATTGTCAAAATTATTTTAATAAAGCTATGCTCAACAAAAGATATGGTATATATTATAAGTGTCGAAGTATTTCATTAAATGTTTCATTATAAAATTAAAAAAGCGTAGTTTTGAATATTTCTCCTTAAGGCACTAATAAGTCATAATTAAATTAAAGTTGATATAGAATAATAATATGTTTTAAAAGTAATTGTTGTAGTATATTCTAGAAAGAGGTCACTTTATCCTGAATTATAAAGTATTATTTGTATGAAGAGAAATGGTAGTGGCATTTGCATAGAGAATGCTGTAAATTTCCTTGGAATTATACTTCTCCCAACTTTTAACAGCCGCCACCCGTCACACAGATAAAATGGGGAAGCACATGGCTTTATATATAAAATAGGAATTTTTTATACTTAAAATGAATCTTTACTTACTAGGGTGAAAAATTAGGAAGAAAAGTTTAAAGTTATAAAAAGTTTTAATTAAAGATTAAATTGAAGTTAATGATAATTTAAATATATTTTATTTTTTTAACTTTATATTTTAAGAATAAAATTGTAACGGAACATTGATTCTCATAATGAACAATATTTTAAATACGTAAATGATTTTAATATCTGTCTCAACAGACTTGATGTCTCAACAGACTTGATGTCGAAAATAAAAATAAAAATTATGCAATCGTAAAATTATATTTTCATTTATATTATTATTGATGTGCATATAGTTTTGTTATGTATTAATTGTATGAAGCAATAATGTTAGGGTATTGTGGCTTTAGGGAGGACATGCAAAGCACTTGGTGTGGGGTTGTGTGTTTGAAGTCTACATGGTAGGAGTGCTTCTAAAGTCCATTTTAGGGGTGCAAAGTGTAACAACCCATTATTGACTAGACACCAAGGATTCTACCATCCTTCTCTTTATCACAATTACTTTGACAAAAAATTATACTTTTTGACAACTTAAAAAAAATATAATAAAAATTAAATTTGTAATTAAATAGTGTAAAAATATCAAAATAATAATATTAAAAAGTTATAAATGAATATAAATATATCAATGCGAAAAGGTTTTCAAATTTTTCATAACCACATTATCACTCCAATTACTCCCACAAATTTGAAACGTTACCATTCTACAACTATAATTAAATTTCAAAACCTTGACTTTAGAGGGAAATCTCAGCGTATGCATTAATTAGTAGAGTAATTGAGGGGTATCTTAGTCCTTTAATTACATTTGAATATTTTGGATTAGTGATTAATTAATTGCACTTAATGCTTTGGTACCAACGAGAGAAGAGTGACCACATCCAAAATAGGCATACTCTGCCATAACATAACATAACATACAAACCCAAAGCAATTTCAAATCTTTAATTTTCCCTTTCACTTATCCCCAAAACAAATCACATTATAATATTTAATATTAATCACCACACTAGTTGCAACAAATCTCACCGGAAAATGGGTCATCCTCGCCGGAAAATTCCCCGTGCCTCTTCGGAGAAATATCAATCTCGATCAAATTCTCCTCCTCGAACTGAAACCCCACCTCCTTCTTCTTGCAACCATCCAGAGCTATTTCAATCAACCCTTCTCTGTCTTCCTCGTCCCACCGGAAGCACATGTTATCGGTCGCCGGAAACCCACTCTCCGACGAGCTATCCGAGTCAGTCTCCGGGTAGTAGCGTGATAACGACGGGTACCTGAAAATTCCCTCGCCATGATCCCCACTCCGATCCTGCTCTGTTTCTTCACCTTCATATATAACCTCCAACGGCGCTTTCACGTTCCATTCCATGAAAGACTCGTCAAATCGCGAACTTGACCGAAAACCCGTTTGTGATTTGAACTCTGGTTGAGATTGGCTGGTTACCCACCTGTAAACATGGTCGAGAGTATCGGCTTCCACCGGCTCAACGGGGTTCCCCTGTTTCTCCTCTCTGTTTCCCCTGTTTTCTTTGTTGGCAACGGGTTCGCGTTCAACCGGGATTTCGCTCTCTTCATTTTGAGACCTCTGAATTGCACCGAGACGGAGGAGAAGGAGCAAGAGAATCCCGGAGAGAATGAGAACCGGCGACAAGACTATCTTCCAAAACAGACGAGGCAAATAAAGGAGAATCAAGAAACAGAAAGTGAGAATGCATGAAAACAGAGGTTGGGAAGAGTGAACAGAGAGAAAGGAAAGTGTTTGGGTGCATAAGAAGTTGACAATGAACTTGATTTGTGGAAGAAATTTATTGTCGTTCTCCATTGGCCACAATTATTGCAGCTGTTTACTTGGCACAGGATAACTAACGAACTATGATTCGAAGAGAACAGGTGATGATAAGAACAGCAAAGCCATAAGGAGAGTGAGAAAAAGTGAGAAACAGATTGGTGAAAGGGAATACTGTAGAGGAGGGCTTAGACAGGGTGTAGTGTGGGGTTTATAAGGCCTTTTTTGCGTGAGAAGAAGGCATGGAATAATAGAAAGGAAGGGGGTGTGGTCCTTGTTATGCAAAAACCAAGACGATCTTTTATGCATACACGAAAATCCTACAAATCCAACCTAAAAAGTTGTTATGCTTTTACACTTCTCAAACTCATCATCATTTTAATCAATCACTGTATTAAGCTCCGTACTGAGTTTAGGTTTTTATTCATGGAATCTATTCCCTTTTTTTTTATTTCAATTACCAATCCAAGACCTTGGTTTTAGCTTCAAATGGTGGTAACTATTTCATTGTTTTTGGTTATTACTTTACATTAATGTTAAACTTTACCCACAACCACATGCTCTGCCGCCTAAACTCACCATTTTGGGTAAACTGCTTCATACAAACAAATCATGTTTAAAGTAATTGGGATATACTTTATTGCTACTCATCTAGTCTAAAATTGTCAATGAAATAACTATATTCAATGATAAAAATTTAATAAATTAAACGTAGAAAGAAATAAAATATACAGACTTAGTCTATTTAAGGATTTAATGTATTGAAAAACGCTACTTGAAATGACATAGAAAAGACACTAGAAGTAATAAAAAAACTTATTCATCTATCATTATTAGTTAAAGTTAAATAAATATTGAGTTAAAAAAAACTATACTCGTGTCTTTTACCCTACATTTATTTATATGTCTTGATTTTTTAAATGAATATATTCAAATGAGATATGACATTTCTCTAATAATTCACAATACAATATAAGTAGTATTTTGCATTTATTTCTCTTTGTTCCGTTTTTTTATTGTATTATATATATATAAATATGTACTTCTCCTTTCATTACACCCAATCTCATGCAAAACACAAATCTATGATAGTGATTTTCTTGGTAGAAGAATTATTTGAAGCAATCTGTTTCGACACTTTCTTGACAGTTAGGCAGAGCAACAAAAATGATCTTTGCATTAGAACTGAAGTTGAGGTTTTTGAAGACAGACTGAAATATTCGGTAGACTAATAGTGGCTTTTGCGGTTACTATAAGATGCTATCTTTTTAAAAATGATGACTTGCTTTACCATCATTCACTTTTTGCAAAAACCTTTCTTTTGAACTCATTTGGGCCTTAGCTTCAATCTTTTTATGAATTCTTGTGAATTGGGCGGAATGATTTTGGAGGCGCAGAATTTTTCTGGACTTTGTTGTTAAGTTCAGTGTTCTCAAGAATGAAACCAAGAGAACCAGTCTTCCTTTTCGATGGGTCGACTTATCTTTTCTCCTTTTCTCTAGAAATGATCGTTTTGTTTTTCTTGTATTTTTCCACTCCTCGTCTTCGTGAATTCTCCGCTTGGATGATACCTGCAAAAAGACATTCTGACATTTAAATGAAAATTCAATGTCTGACACTCGATGTTGTTAGTACTGGATGATGACGGACCTGATTCTTGAAATTTGTGTCTATTTATATGATTATCACGTGTCCTTTGTTATTGAGTCAAATTAAGAATTTGGATCATGTTTAAAAATGTATTGCTTAATGCTTGATTGACTACTGATTAGTCTTGTTAATCCTCTATTTAGACGTAATGATCTTAGTCGTGTCGATCGGTCTTAACCGGATATTGGGTCTCCGGATATCGTACGGACCCGACCGATACATTTACATGAAAAGATTTCATAAATCTCTTTTAATTATGTTTTCTGAACTATTTATTTCAATAAAATCCTGAATACTGAATACGTATTAATTATTTTAAAATAGTTTAAGGACTCGACTAAAATTTGTAAATATTTGAGAAACCTATGACATATTTAACTTTGAATTTGTGTGTTTTTAGCAGTTCCAACATCTCACATTATGAATAGCAAAAGCATGTACAAGTGATCCGTGTACTATGTCGTGCCTATGCGTATGAGGTTAACATTCAATTCAACCATTCATCAACAATAATTAATGACTGTTGACTTTCTCTTCTTCAACCAACCAGTTAGTCCTTGCAATGCCATGATTATGTTTATGCTTATATTTCGTGCAATCAGATATGCTAACATTTCATGCATTAAGTATACAAGTTCAACAAGACATTAAATAAGGGACCCATTTACCAAAATCTTCTTTCTACTAAATTCATTGTATGTTTGATGTCACATTTAATGAAAATCACAAATATATGCATGTTATATTAACAACTCAGTAACATCCATGCAAAGATGATAGAGCAAACAAAGCAAACATTAGTTCTTGTTCATCAAATATCATAAATGGTTACTAAAAGACAGCATACCCAGTTCCACCTACAACTCCCGAGGTGCTAAATCATTACCAAGTTAATAGCTCCATTATTCCCCACACTAATAACATTTTTGTCTCTTCAATAGCTACTTGTTCCCCAACATTCCCTGCATTAAAAGCCCCACTATTATACCCTGCATCAAGGCCAGTTAGAACCCACCCATGTATTCCTTCCTCTTGTCCAGATTCATTTCTACCAAACCCAACACCTGAATTTCTCACATTGCTCAGTTTCCCCCTTCCTTCCATGACTTGTCAGTTTCCATCATTAAGCATCAGCACTGTTATATTCATCATTCTTTTTTGGCAATTCAATACACACAAATAATACATGCAATAAGTATTGAAGATGTTGGTAATATGAACAAATAAAAGCCTTCCCTTTTGGACTTTGAAGTTTCCCACTTATGATTGCCATGTGCAGACATGGATTTTACACCCTTCTCTTATTAAGGAACTCAATAAATACAATTTGTTCTTCTGACAACTCTGAATGCAATCACTGTACCTTTTCAATTAATGTATTCAAACATATTTCAAACCATTTCTCATATGTACAGCGGGCTGCAAATAAAGGTTGTGATTTCTGTCACTTGGAAGACTACCTCATATTCACTAAGTTCGGGGTCTTGTAGCTATTTCATCTATTCACGGTCATCAATGCCTACCGATATACCTCTTGTAAAGCTCAATTTGATTGCATGATAAGTGCATTAGGACTGATAATGGTGGTGTGTGTGGAAGTTAAAAGTTTTATGAGTAAGCTCAACTATATAAAATAACAAGACATCACCTTCAATCTAAAATTTAAGAATTTTTGAATTTTTTCCCGCATTCTATTAAGCAGTTCTAAACATTATGCACCAAACCGGAACAGCGACCTGCAAGAATGCTCTAGGAGAAACCTTAACCGTGTTTACTTGATACCAAAGATAAACTTCCATTCTTTATTTAGTTTTTTTTTTTAAGTTCCTTTTGACGGTACAATTTGATACCATTCCCTTACTAGAACGTGCTTAACCTATTGAAACTTTTCACCCCAATGGGAATTATAACGTAGTATTAAAAAGAATAAGAATATGCAACATATCATTAAATGCTCTATTCATTTCTTGATTCACACAAGTGTACATGCAATTCCATGCAGAATACTAACAAATATACATAATACACAATTTTATGAACTTAGCTAACTTTGGTGGATATACCCTTATCCTCTCTTACTAAACACATTTTCTTACTTTAGTACAGTTAATTTCCTTAATATGAGAAAACTAAATCACCAAACCTCTGCCCGTAAGTAATGTATTAGTGTACACAATTTAATTTCTTTCCCTATATAATGAACCTCACTTTATTACTTTCAGTCACATATATAAATAAATAATAATAAATATCCAACATGAATGCACACATGTATATTTGCAGTCAGTGAGCCATGATCCCCTTCTAAACACATTGATATCTACCTAGCCACATGGATCAGATGAATCCACACAAAACACAACAGTTAGAAGTATCTTGGACGATGAGGGGCATATCTCTCTGAATAAGGCATGTTATTGGGTGAACTTCCATATGGAGGTCTTGGAGTCGGTATCTCGTACGGGGTAAGTGAATCTGAGAAGTAATAGCAACAAATAAAGAATGTATTAATTAAAATATAGGTCAAGAAGAAAAGGTAAGAAGAGAGTAAGTACCGAAAGTGGTTGGGGAGTGATTATGTAGGTCAGGCCGGAAACCTCTCAGGGATTGGCTGTATACCTCTGTAGGATAATGTTCACCATGAGTTCTATAATCGAATGACATTGCCCTGGCACTTGCTCTAGGAGAGGATTCATTTAGGCCACTCCTGTAGGCATCAGGATAAGGTTCACCACGAGTTATATAATCAAAAGACATTGCTCTTGCACTTGCTGTAGAGGGTTCATTCATACCACTCCTGAAGGCATCAGGAAAAGCATCATGACAAACCCTATCGTTCCCTACAATGTTTGGCCTGTATGGGCCACCCACAACAGAGTGGTTGAAATTCCGGATATCACCCCTCGAAATGGCACTGTAAGTTTGATTATAACCGGCAATATTTCTAGGGAAGAAACTTGATTCATTATTGGAATAAGGTTCACAAGGAGAGGGTACTCTGGCAACACGTGGAATTTGACTTCCTGGATATACTCCAGAAAATGAATTTATACTCCTCTGAAGTTCAGTCACATGAGCATTTGCATTAACCTATGAACAGTTATTCCACCTAGGTATCAGCATTGTTGCCACAAAAAGAGAATAAATTGACGTATAAGGTTGCAGTTTGATATAGATATCTAGAATTAAACCTGACTTACTTGACTAGGCATCCCATAGTTGTTTGGAGTCATAGTAGAATAAGAGCCTGACTGGTGAAGACCACTGCCTGAATCAAAGTTGCATCATCGTTAAGATCATCAAAAGGTATTAAACTACACATAGATGCTGCAAGTAAACAGATAACTGCACGTATATAAAAACCTGTCAAACTTCTTTTATTTTGTAAAGGGGATCCAGAAAAAGACTCATAACAACCTCCAAGGGATGATGTTGACGTGTTATTATTAGAAACATATGCAAGATTCTGCTTCATCTGATCCAAATATTTCCGAGACTCGCTTCGGTTCAGTTCTACAAACATAACCTAAAGGTACAAATAAAAATTTAGGTAGAACACGAGTTAGACTAGTACTACAGTCATGATTAACAATCACAGTAACAAAAATTGTAGACTAGTAGATTACTAAATACCTCATCAAAAGCTTCATCTGAACGAGGCATATCCTTGCTTTCAGGCAGCACATAATTAGCTGCCACACCGTAAACAGAATAAATAGGCCATAAGATGAACTTAAAACTAGCAGATAAAAAGGAAAAAAAAAAAAACTAACAATACCTATCATTTTATTCACAGCATCAAGTGGCACTTCTTTTCCCATTTCTGTAGATCTTTTCTCAGACCTTATCTTGAGCTCTTCTGGCCTTGGGAATACAACAACAGCAATCTGGAATGGACAAAAAATTATATAAAAAAATGCATAGAATATTTGTATTCCAAGTTTCAACAATCAGATATATAGCCACCTTTTGATAATCAGAAAATGATTTAAGCTTACGCTTACGTGCACTTTTATACACATTTGTCTGGTCAATTATGTAATTTCGAGGTATATTAGCTGCCCTGGACAGCAGTATATTGAATATTCCAGTAGCCCTCTCCATCAGAAGATCAAATCTTTCACCATAGTTGTTTTTCCGCAATAGTCCAGGTACCTGCATGACGTTGGATTCAGAAAAAAAAAACACTACAAATCGAAAACAATAATCACAAATTTGGTCCAAGCAAAGCCCTAACCTTCATCTGATCAAGAATTAAGTTTGTCCCAAGTAACACATAACGCTTTTCTGGATTATCTCTCACCCATTTTTCTGCCCATGTAGTCTTGCCTGAAGCTGGTAATCCCACCATCATTATCATTTCACAATCCTTTGGATCAGAAAAAGTAGGTCCCATAACTATGTTTGCATCCTCCACAGCCGAGGCCCACGGTTTAAACCCTTCTTCCGGAACAAGCCCATCTCCAACACTGAACTGCATTTGGACCTCAACATTTTTCAACAACACATGTGGAAAAAGTGCTGATTTCCACAGTAAATTCCCTGGAGGAGAATCCACCACTCCAAGGCTAGCCACATCAAATTGAGCTGCAACACCCAACCATTTACCATTCTTGGAGAAACCTATAGAAGCCAACGGTTTGCTTTCAAGGTCAACACAACAAATTATTGTATCCCCAACACCAAACCTATCTCCAAAATTTACAAATCTTCCAGAATTTGAAAACTTGCCAGTACCACCATATCCAAAGCTGTGTCTAGACTCTCCAAGGTTCCCAACTGTATCGTTGCCTCTGGAAATCCCAAGACGACAAATGTGTTGCTGCTCAGGGACAGTGTCATTCATATCAACCAGCTGTTCAGACACAACTTTACAGCCAAAACAATATTTACCTCTGATTATTCCCACGTTAGCCCGGGCACCAGACCAACAATAGGCAAACCCTTCCCCGTGAAGTCCATATCCAGCAAGTCCACATCGATCAATATTGAAATCTAACAATAAATAAAACTTTTAACTGAGATATCACAGGCCAAGGTAATAGATAGACAGAGAAAGCAATAAATTTTTTTACAATTTTGCATGCGTATTAACTAACTACTCCAGAAAATGCTTCATGTTAAATTCACAAAACCTCGAATCACTTCCCTTACGAAACCAGTAACCGGCAATTCTTCATCATTCTAAAGATTTTATCCCTTTTAACATTAAATTTGTCAGATAACTTGTTAGATTTTCATGATCAAATAATTAAACACAACTAATAAGATTGAGAGTGAAACGAAAATGAATACCTAAGTCACAGTCGGCAGGATTGAGAATGACACGCAGAGTAGAAGCAGATACATCAGATTCAGGTGCAGATTCCCTCACTTTCTTCGACAACAAGTGAGCATTTTCTTCCTCTTCCAAACGTCGTTTTGTGGAAGCCATTGTCGAGGATAACATAGAACATCCCCTTTCATACCTCAGTTTCTATTTCTGTCTTTATAGTGTTTGCTTTTATATTTCTCCATATCAAAATTTAAATGAATATTACATTTTATATTTTCATGTCATGTAAGTGTTATAGACTATCTAACGTAGACATTCATATAAAACAATATAATATAATATATAATATAAATATAAACATACATATAATTTTTAAAATATATAACATATATATTATATAATTATAAATTATATAAATTGACAATAAAAATTTATGTAGAAAATATGTTTTAATTTTTTATGGTAGAAAAATATTTTTTATCTTTTATAATCATAATAAAAATTTATATAATAAGTTTGAGTTTTAAAAAAATAATATATATACTTTTAAATTATATTAGAATCGTACTTGTTAAAAATCTTATAAATATTTATTTTTAATGGAACATTTCATCAATACAAATCTTACAATCCAATTTTACAAGATTGAGTTAGATTTAAAGTCAAATTCTTAATGATATCATAGTCATTTAAAATCTATAGAGTTTATTGAGTCTATTGTATCATTGAGACCATCTATAAATATCAAGTCTCAAATACTAGTTGGTAGTTTCGATGTGACATAAATGTGTTGAAGATCTCACATCAATTAAAAATAGATAATTCATAATATATAAATGAGTGCAAACCTCCTTATGAGATAATTTTATAAAGTTAAATTAAGTTTAAACTTCACTTTTCTTAAGATAAAGTTAAAAAAATAAAAAGTATGCAAGTAAATTTGCACATATCTACCCTCATTAGTTCAAGGACATTATCATCTTTCACCCCTTTAGAATTTATAGATTTTCAAAAAATATTTAAAGACAAGATTCCATGAATACAAAGCTTCTCATAGCTGTTAAATTAATATGCATATATCATTATTATGCTTATTGCTTATTGTAAGAGTACATGATAATTGATTCTTTCTCCTTCTCATTAGATTAATAAACTTAAATTAATGCGAATGTCCCAAGAACATTTATTTAATTAACATAATAAATTACATTGTTGATTTACCTTCCTAAGACAGAAGCAAGTGATTGATGCTGAGAATTTGTGGATAGTAGATCTGAAAACAGAGCATCCAAAGCGAGCAATTGGTGAAATGTTTAGTGCAACATTAACAAAATATAAATTTGAAAATTTTCTCAAAGTTGGATGTTGAACATGATAAAAAAACTCACCAGATACTTGAATATGAAAACTAAAATGTAGAAGAAAATTAATTTATTATGTAAACAATAATCACCATGACATTGTATAAGTCATGCATAATTTATTAATAAAAGTTAAGAAAAAAAAAACTAATTTGGAAGTATAATTTTTTATTTATTTTGTGAAGTTATGGTATATTTCTAAATATGTCTCATCTAAATACCACTTATCCAAATAAGTAACTTTTTAAAAATTATCTATTTCAGTAATTCAATGCAATGCTTTTGTCTCCTTAGTATAAGCATTCATTCAAAAAAATCTATTATGTGAAATCTTTCGTATAGTTTCATTATGTAGCAGACATTTGTTTCACATCGTTTTTTTACTTTTTGGAAATATGAAGATGAAAACATGCTTCTCATGTTTATTAAGATGTTATGAAATATTAATGTCTATTATGTTTATTTAAAAAAAAAATACAGTTTTTTTTATCAGCACACAGTTTCTATTTTCATAAGAAAAGGTAAACATGTATGAATATAACATTATACTGTGAATCAATTATCCTTGTTATTTTGAAAAATATTTATAATTTAACATCTTCACCAAGCACCATGATAATGACAAGGCAATTTGCTACCCAAGTTGCTAATACCAACTAAATTATAGAGGACAAAACAAAAAAAACAGTTTATTTCTCCTTCTCAATTTCTCTATTAGAGGAAATATCACATAAATTGGTGAATCTTCACACAAAAACTCCATCCAAATAAATCATGAAAAGAATATCTAGAGAGAAAGGAAGTTACAAAAATATTAAAATAAATCAAATCTTTCTTCATTTTATTAAAGACAAAAATTGCCCTCCAAACAAAATCCTTAAAACCTTTCTACAGTATTATAGATACACAGCCAAATGAAAAATTACTGGTAAATTTAATATAATGAGTCTCCCTCTTCTAATTGCCAATGTATATACACAAAGACTGCACACAGCCAAGTAAAATACTACAGTTTAACCTTTTTTCTAACAGCACATCCATACAAAAAGATTACACATAGCCAAGTGAAAGATTACAGTTAAATTTAGTATGATTAAGTACTCAAGGATCCTAAGAAGCACAAATTTTCCTATGTTTTTCATTCCTCATTATTTTGAAGAGTATTCACAATTTAACCCTCTCCCTTATTTGTTGATGATAGTAACTGACATGCAGTGTTAAAGAAAAGCAATTAATATCTCCTTTCTCAATCTCTGTATTGAGAGAAATTATCACTGAATTATGTAAACATTGTGTGAACATCAAAGCAAAATGAATCTGTTAGCAACAAGATACACAGAGAGAGGTAAACAGAAAAAATTGAATTTCCTCGTTTCATTAATACAGGACAAAGTGTGGGTAGAACCAGCAATATGTCATCAAATTTATCACAATACGAGGGCCAAAGGTTGGCCTCCAAACAAAATTCTACGAATTTGGACGTTTTTCTGTTCTATTTGGCTGTCTATAGATGTACAGAAAGATGTTAAGCGTGTATCTTCAATGAAAGATTTGAAGAAAGCTTGTGTGAAGACTTCTGATCTACCAAAGGTATAATCTATTCAATGTAATCTATCTATTCACAATCCTCACTTCTGATTGTTATCTCTTTCGCCCTTCTTCCTTGACTCACCATTCAAAATCCCTCTTTAAACAATGCCATTGTGATGTCAGCCAAATTTGCATTCCACCTTTGCTTTGATTTTCTCAAGGGTGCCTTTGGAGTTTCAATTTCCTTAAACACATTTGGGTTCTCCAAATCAGAAGGATTAAGAAAAGCAAAAGTTTTCTTCTTTGGGGTACTGTACTCAAAATGTAAGTCCTTTGCTATCAGAGTCTGCAATAGACAAAACCCAACAGTTACCAATTAGAATAATCAACCATCAATGATCAAACTGAGCAATAATGGACCTAATAGCCTCCTACTGGTTTTCATCACACTTACTGCTTCTCTGATTGTTTTCGACACATGAAAAAGCTGCTTCAAATCTTCATGGTCCACGCCGCACAAAACCTGGACCTGCAATTCAAATACCCTCCACGCACTTAGAAACAAAACTCACAAAAAATCAAAATCCAAGCTTCAAATTTGCAGAAACACAAACAAAATTTCAAATTTCTATAATTACCAGAATTTCCTGAGGAAGGGCTTCAAGGAGAGACATCTCAGACTTGGAAGAGATTTCACGGCTGCATATTTTCTTGGATGGAGTTGAAACTGGAGGAGAAGCTTCCACATCGTTGGAAACCACAACCCTCTTCCTTCCCAGTGTCAGAGTATTACTATAATCCGCAAGCCCAATTGCCATATCTCCAAGCACAAACTCAACAACAAAAGACGCCCCTTTTCTGCTGCACTCTGCAATACCCAAAAAAAAATCCCCTATTTATCAACCATTAACACAAACTCGTGAGGGAAATTATGAGACTGTGAATACTGCTGGGAAACAATCAATTCTTTCCCGAAAGAGTGTTATGAGGATTGTCATTAAGAAGAGGAAAGAAATTTTTCAAAGGAGATATAGAAATCAAACCTATTGCGTTCTGAGGGAAGAGTGCTAGATTTACTAGGGTTTCTATTTCTGATTCCAGGAAATTGAAATTGAAAATCACAAATTGAGAAACTGCACAGTTGGTTATTTGGTTCAAGTATGAGTCAAAATAATGGCCACATTTATATGAATCCCAGAAAGACTTTTGAAGCATTTAAAAAATGGTTATCAATTACAAATTGCAATTTAAATAAAAAAAGTAATAGAAGGGAGAAAATTAAGGTAATTTCAGTAGTCACTTCCAATCATCTGATTGGCGGTTAAACGGAGATCAGAAACAGAAAAAAAAAAAAATAACCGTTAGAAAATGACAGGTGTTGCTGTGGGATAGGCTGATGATGACATGGCAATTTGGTCGGTCAGAGTCGGTGATGTCGGTACCTTCCTACACAAGTTCTGTTCGTGTGGTGGGCTGTTATTTTGAGGATGAAAAGCATTAGCCAATAGTATGGAGACACGTGTTGGAATCCAAGGTATTAGTGGATTCTCTACCATGAACACAATAAAGTAAGGCGTACAATAGCAATTGACCACAGTTCTAAGTTGGCCTATTTTGGCGGCTGGCGGCTTGAGGATGTTTTACCAGGTTTTACACTGTCTGAAAACAATAAACTCTGTTTTATTTATTTATTTATTTATTTAATTATTTAATTCAGTTTTCAGTGATAATAGTAATTTCATAATTGGGTCAAATGCATATATGACAAAATTTTGATGAATGGATTTAACTGTTTATATGTGTAAAGGGCTATAAAATCTCCAATGGTGATTAGTAGAAAAAAGCATATTTTATTTTTGTATTGTTTAATTTTAATAAAATATCAAAGCAAAATAAGAAAATTATAATTAAATTTACTTTCTGTATTAGTTGGGAATATAATTTCGCTCTTCTAAAATGATAAATAGAATAAATATAAATGAAATTCAATATTTTAACTTAGATATATTAGCTTGTCCTAAGTAAATTAATAAAATAAATTGTTTGTGTGCGCAATCACGACTCCTATAGATACTTGTTAAAAGTTAAAATATATATATTTTCGCTTATATGTATATGTTTTTTTATTATTTTAAAATAGTTATAATTTTTTAAATTAGTAAAATAAATGTACATACAAATATTTTTAAATAAAAAAGTTATATAGTTATTTTCAAGTTAAGAAACTGTATACTTACTTATTTTATTAAATAAAAATTACTGTTATTTATTAAAAAACAAATTTGATCGATTAAATGATATAATATAATGATTTAGATAAATTATTAAAACATATAAATTAAATATTTAAATAACACATATTTATACAATTCAACTAAATAAATAAATAAAGTATGCTTATTTTAGCTTTAAAAAGAAAAGAGTGAATATTTTTAAAAAAGGATAAAATTTATTGTAGAAGAAATATATTTTAAAAAAATAGAAAATGATTTAATGAAAAAAGGATATCTCAAAATAAAAGGAAATTTTAAAACAAAATTACATCTTTTAAAAGTATAAAATAAATATTAATAATTAGTATAATCTTATATATAAAGAGGAAGTTTAAAAAAAGAAAATATTTAGAAAATAGTAAACGTGATTTCTGACTAGGGAAAAAAACTCATCACAAAAGGAATTTAAAAAATTATTAATTTAAGATATTTTAAAAGTGTAAAACTAAATATTAAGTGCGGTGTAATTGCATATAAAACAAATAATATGATATTATCTTCTCATTTAAAAGCAATAACTTCAAATTTATACTGTTAAATTAGATTGGATAATTAGTCCAATCTAATAATTTTAGAGGATATGATAATTTAAAAACGGAAGAAAAAATAATTGTGGTGGTTTTTTCTATCCAAACCTATTTATAAAATTTTTAGAAGATTAAACAGCTATATATGATGTTTTTAGTTTAGTAACCTATCTATTTTCACCCAAATACATAACTATTTTTTTTTTAAATTGTGAAGAAAAAGTATTCTTGTATGTATTATAAATTTTGTTCTCATTATATTAATATTTTATATATATATATATATATAATTATTATTCTGATACAAAATTAAATTATTTTTATTCAAAATGTATTTTTTGAAAGGAAATAGTGTAATAGTTACATAAATAAAAATATCATTTAGGTTTTTATAATTTGTAAAAAAATAAAATAAATTATAATTCTGTAGATTTTCTCCCGTACTAAAATCTAACCTAATCTAAAAATTTTATATTTTGAAAAATTATGTTAAAATTTATATTTTGTAAATTAAAATTTCTTAGATTGCTCTCCCACACTAAAGATAGATTAACAAGTTCTACTTTCAAAATTGTTTGAATGTGGAAAAAATATTTGGTGCAATTTTATTTCAAAATTAATAATTTAGATATTTTTCAAAAAATTACACAGAGGAGTAAATTGTGCATGAAAAGATAACTTCACTGAATAAGATATTCTATCTTCTAATATGATTTTAATATATTTAAAAAAAATATTTAATAATTATGTTTAGAAACATAAATTTTTTTAAAGGACGAAGTTAGAACATGATTTTAATGTTTTTTTAATTAGTATTATATTCATATTTATAAGAGTTTTTTTTATTTTTTTCAATTTACATTAAAATTAGATTTGAAAGCAACTTCATCTTAAATATATAAAAAAATAAGTTATGCATAATTTTTAAATAAATTTGAAAAACCAATTATAATTGTGCTACATATATTTGGAGACACTACTTATTCTTTGCAAAATTGTTCTTTTAGGACACAATTTATATATTTATATAATTTTCTTAAAAAATATACTTTCTAATTTAAATTATACTATTTTAATACTTGACACCAATGCGTTTATAAATAAGCGCTATAAGTTATATTTAAATATTAGTGTCTTATTTTTTATATTTATTTTTATATTATAGGTTATTTTATTAGTTATATCATAGTCATAGTTGTGTAGTTAATTACCAAAAAATATTATTCATAGATTAAGTTGTTTGTATTCCTTCTTAGATGAGCTTATGTAAAATAAGCAATTTGATTTCAGGTATTTTTAAATATTTTATACATTTTAAAATAACACAATTTTTTAATAAGACAAAACAAATAAAATACAGACAAATAAAAGGAGTATAATATTAAAAACACCTCACAGAAGTAAATTTACTCCTTGAATATATATAATCTCTAAAACATTGAAAATTCAAATTTAATACAAAATGCAATCCAATACTTTTTTTCACGTCTTGTATATTTGAAATGACTTTTCAATGTTGCATTAAATATGAATTGTGTGAGTAATATCAATCCATTTCAATTGTTTTCTAAAACTTCATATTTGTCTAAATTACACTTTCCTTAATAACAAAACCAATTCTTACTCACCTAGATTTTTGTCAAAAAAATTCATTAATATAAAATAAAGAAGAAAATTAGGGAAACTTCGGAAACTGAAGTTAAGATCTATCACATCTAAACTCCTTTTATATTGCCAGTATTATTTAAAATGGATTTCAAAAGAATATTTAAAGACTAGTAATATATCATTTATTGAGTACTATTTGATTAATATCTAAGTGTCTAAAACATTTATTAAGAAAAAAAAAAGTGAGAACTTTATAAGAGACAGCATAGGATAAGAAAAAGGAGATAAAAGAATGTTAATTAATATTTGTTTTAAATATTTTTGTATGACTACTATCATATATATATATAGTTTTTTTTAATAATTAATATTAATATATATAAATAGCCATTAACACTACTTGTAAAGTTCTACGTCTTTTTCCTGTTATATAAGAGTTTCCTTCATCAGGCTAGGTTAAAATTAATATTAATATTGATGGGACTGCTAGGAGATATCCTAATCTTGCTACTTGTGGAGGTATTTTTCGTGGGAGTATGAGAGAATTTATTGGAGTTTTTTTTTGTGTTTCTTGAAGTTCAGACTGCTCTGGTTGCTGAGTTTTATGGGGTTATACATGTTGTGGAGGAAACTCAAAAGATGAGATTTACTAATTTCTAGCTGAAATGTGATTCTGCTTTGGTTTGTGTTGTGTTTACTGCTAGGACAAATGTTCCTTGAATGTTTCGTAATCAATAGAATACTTGTCTTAATTAGTGTGGCAAAAATAAGGTTTATGGTTACTCATGTTTTTTGTGAAGGGAATGCATGTGCTGATAAGTTGGCTAATTTATGATTTATTCATAGAGAATCTTTTCATTTGTATAATAGGTTTCCATCTGGTCTGTTCTTAAATTTTGTTACCTATGTATCGTTTTTGTTAACATATGAGTTTTTGTCTATCTTCCGTATTTTTGTATTTTTTTTAATAATAATTTTTTCATGTGATGGTTTGATATGTAAGCCTAGCGAAGATCTTAAGTTGCATAGTGATGCCTAACATGAAAGCTTTTATTTTAAAAAAAAAATAGTCATTAGTGATACTAATGAGATACACTAAATATAATTTAAGACACTATAAAAGTTATTCATGTAATTTTGTCACACAACCATATAATAAAACAAATAAGATAAAGACAACCATATAATAAAACAAAGAAGACAAAGAAAGGTAGATAGCGAGACATAGTAAACACTAAAGTAGAATATGATCCAAAAGATAGATAGATAATTGTTCTTATATATACATGTTTTTTCCTTTGTAAGGGTTCTCAAAAGTTTATATCATATCAGTTCACCCCTTTTTTTCAATCTGATCACTACTAAACCGACCCCTAACTATTTTTTATGGCTTCTAGCATCACATTGTACAATGTAATCACCATCGCATTATCTTTAATCTCACAACACTAAACAAGGATGCAAGGAAAAGTAAATGTTACATCACTATAAACTAATCATGAAACTACCTGAACTTTTGTGATAACTCCTTTGTCTAATAACTTTAGTTGATTAAAGGAACTTACTCCAATGTTATCCCTGTAAATGATAAACTAATTGAAATGTTTATTCTTATACCAAGACTCTAGTCGGAAGAAAATAACCACTCTTTTGAATGGGATGAACTGGAGCGACCAGGATCATCCGTATGCTCAAATGTAACTATTTTTGCTTCTGGCGATGCTTTCCAAGAGTGAAAAAGTTGATCATATTTGCGTCCATATGGTGTGCATATATTAGCAACACAGTTCTTTTGTGAGACCAGAACCAAAGCATCCAAATGGGTTGTTTTCTGCAGAAGGATCTTCGCTAGTTGAAGTTCAGCTGCTATAAACTTAAAACCTCTAAGCTTGATATAATTGAGCCGATCAAAGCAGAGATCAAATTTTTCCATCTTAGACTTTTGATGAAATTCCCAGTATGGTCCGCAGTCAAAAGTGTAATCATCTATCTGTAATATAGTTTAGAAAGAAAGATTGTAATTGAAAGTGATCATTATACTTAAAAGATTTGTAAAAATCATAAATATACTTCTCATAACTCATATTCTAAATGTATCAAAAGTTTAAAGTAATTTATTGTCCACATGTATACACAGTGAAATTGTGTTAAGAATGAGTGGAATTGAAAAACTTTTGATGGAAAACTGAGATAGGAATGAATACACCAGCTGAGAAAAGTATAATATATTATTCCTACGCGTCATAAAATCATCAATAAGCAATCAATAACTACTGTTAATTATTGATTGAGGATTAATTAATGTCAGACTCACATCAATGAAAAGCTTCTCCACGAGAGGGCACCTCTTCATGAACGCAAGAATATCGTATGGATTGCAAAAAAGCCCCCCTTCCATGATCAAATGAAGCTCGATCAGATTGGAGAAACTGTAGCTAGCCTCTCCAAAAACTCCACGACGAACCTTAGCGGTCAAAGACTGAATTCCGATAAAAATAAAATTGTCACCATCAATCTATCAAAAAGACAAGATTTACATGCAGATCCTTAACTTACACAGACCACTAAAAGTAAAACTTTGATTCTTCGTAAGAGCTATAACATGCATCATCTAATAAACTGTATTTAACACATAAAATGTATATACCTCAGGAACCAGAGCAGAAGCTGATAGAATCTTGACATGTGGGATGTCACTGACAAGGTTTTCCAGCACAGAAGCCTGGAAATACCCTCTGCTCCCAGCAGGCACAAAATTGAGGTAAGCCTCATTCAGTTTAGTTGTCTGAAAAAACCGGATTCTTGTTGGGACATGCCCACGATAGTGCACACACTCAATAGTGGCGGAATCAACCACAAACACTTCCACATTCTTACAGCGAGCAACTCTCACCCTTTTGAGAAATTTGTGCTCCCTAGCATATATTTCAACACACACAACTTCAGTACAGTAAAGCAGATCAACAGTCACAAGCTGCCTGCAATGAGATATCAAAGTGTGAATATTTTCATCTTTGAGAGGGACAAACCACAGAATCAGATTTCTCAGATTCGCCAAACTCAAGAGGTTTACTGGTAACTCCAAATTGCAATGGACCAGTTTCAAGGTACTCAATCTAAAGAGCTGGTTGAGAAAATCTGCGGTGAGAGTGAACCCGGAGTCCACAAAAAACAACTCCAGTTCCTGAATTCTCTTCTCACGGCAAATCTCGAGCCACTTCTGGATGAAGTTTTCAATCCCAACAGGGTCAATGTAGATTTGAAAAGCATCAATGTAGAGACCCCTGTGAGTCGCAAACAGGTGATCCACCAATTCAACGATGGACTCTCGGCTCCGTCGCTTCGAGAAAACTCTTCCGAACAAGAATCTGCGACTGATATGGGTGGAACTCCGAAACTCCGATGAGAGAATGCATTGCTGCTTTGCCTGTCTGATGGGTAAAAAGGAGATAATTTGCTCCAGAATTTCAAATGGAAGATGTTGGAAAATATTCGGAGACAGTGCCGCCGTAGGCTGTGAGACGGTTCTGAGTCTCTTGGATCCGCAGTGAGTTTTGATTCTGACCATCGGAAAATGAAGAATTGAAACTGAAGAAGAAATTTGGAAGAGAAAATGAGAAGGATTGGTTCTGAGGTTTGAAGAAATGGTGAACCCAGAACCTGATGAAAGAGTTTGAGGACATTGGGGATTTTTTATAGCTGAAAAACTCGCATCAAATTAATGATGTTACCTTAAACGTTGTTGCTCATGAAAACACCAAACTGTGCTGTGTTTTCTCACTATGCTGCTTTCTGTGCAAGGTTCGGACAAAACATGCATCCACTTTAACAGTGACGTGGCATGTCAAAATCCCTAGTCAAGCGCATGAAACGACATGTGCTTCACAAGGAGCCCATGTCGTTTCGCTTGTTATCATTCCCTGCATGCTTTCTAAAACATGCCTGGTTTTGAGGCTTTAAATTTTTACCAAGTATTGCCTCCCCAACAAAAAAACAATATTCATATTAATTCATCATTATTACATACATTTTTTTTAGTGCCAAATAAACAGAATAATTAATTCAATTATACTTTAATTATATTAATTTGGCAGTTGAAAACTAAATGTATTAAAACTTTTCAGAAATAATAAATATATATGAAAAAACTGTATACGTTTCTTTATTGTCATTTGTTTTTAATCATATAACTTACACATATTTATTATATTGCAAATAATCTTTTTAAAGTTTTGAGAGGTAACGTACTTCCATGTGAGAAATACAATTCATTTGACCTTTTACTTACATGCATGTATAATTTATATAAAAAAAAATAGACTTGTTATAAAATTCGAATTTGTTCTCAATTTCAGTTCAAACACTATTTTTCAATGGTCAATTTTGTTGAGAAAAAAAAAAGTTACACAAATTTTAAGCATTTTTGTTTTATACAATTAGAATGAAATGATCTGTTTTTAAATAAAAGTTTTTATGTTAGGCATCATTATACAACTTGACATGCTGACACCTCAAGTAACAACAATCATTTGTTATACTATGAAAAAAAGTATAATTAAAAAAAAATACAAAAAATATGGGAGACTATACCAAAATTCATAGGTTAACAAAAACGATATATAGGTAAACTATACATATTCATACAAAATTTCTAAGAACATACTAAATGTTAGTCTATTATACCAATGAAATGATTCTCTATGAATAAATCATAAATTAGCCAATTTATCATCACACATGTTTCCTTTACGAAAAAATTGAGTAACACTAAACCTGATTTTCCCACAATAATTAAGACAAATATTTCATCCATTACGAAGCATCCAAGGAAAATTGGTCCTAGCACTAAACACATCACAAACCAAAGTAGAATTACATTCCATCAAGACATTAGTAAGGCACATCTTTTGATATTCTTCCATAGCATGTATAACCCCATAAAACTCAACAACCAGAGCAATCTGAACTTAAAAAAAAAGAACACAGAGAAAACTCCAATAAATTTTCCCATATTTTCCACGAAAATACTTTCACAAGGAGCAAGACCAGGATATCCCCTAGCTACCCCATCAGTATTAATTTTAACACAATCTGATGAAGGAAACTCTCGTCTAACAGAAAGTGGATGAAGAATTTTACCAGTACGAATATTAACACAAAAAAACTTGATCACGTTGAAATTCAACATATTATTCTTTATTGAAGCTTTAGACAAGACATGAACCGTTTATTTTCATGTATAATAATGTTAATTTCTCATCACATGTAAGAAAATAAAAACAAAGTATTTTGTGCTAAGTAATATATGAGTGCAGTGACATTACTCCAACATTTCATTCACTTAATATTGGTAGTTCCTCTTTGTTTTAGAAATGTCTTTGAGAAAAAAAAAAGTTTAGTGATAAATGATTATTATAAAATTTCTCAATCTGTAATTATTTAGATGTTATGAGTCCATCTTTTATTAAATATGTAAATTCACATTAGTTCCACCCGCTAAACTGCTAAGTTATTGGATTGCATGTGAAGCAAGATGGATTAGTTGACCAATCTTTATTTGTGATACTTTTGAACATGTATATCATGTTTTTAGAATTAAAATTATCGATTGTTAATATTTTATATAAAACTTTATTTACATTTATTTTTATTTTTATTAATTTTATTTATTGGAGTATTGTTGATATTTCTTTTGTTTTATTAGACATTGAACATTGTTTGATTTAATTTAATTTTTTTCTTGTATTTCTATATTTGAAAAGTTATATCAATGATTATAATTAAATATATAGATCCAAAATAAAATATTTTTTTTTAAAAGAATAAAAAGTAATGGATTAACCCATTAATTCATCCTATAATATAATTGGTTACCAATTAGCACATATAATCTAGACGGACCACTTCAACTTGAAAATTGAGCCAAAATAGGTCCACTCCTAATAACCAATGAATTTTATTTTAAAATGAAATTTAAAAAAAACCTAAAAAGAGCTTTTAAATTTGTTTTTAATTCGTAATTTTGTTTCTTAAATTTCTTTTATGTAATTTTCATCCCTTAAGTTTTAACTACATGTAAGTTTATTTAATTTGTAATTTTAAAAAAATTTATAGTTACACATTCACTAATTTTGAAAAATTATTTAAAATAATTAAAATGTAAAAGTTAACTATTCTATATTTGATAAAATTTGATAATTTGAGAAAACGATTTCCACCACGAATAATATATGTATTCGTAATATATTTGTTTCTTTAATTTTAAGTTATTATGTCAAAAAACTCAATTAATTTCTATTATTAGATCTAGTTACATAACAAAAATGTCTCATATATATATATATATATATATATATATATATATATTATAAAAAAAATTATTAAATAGAAATCAATTTTAAAATAAAAAATAATTAATTATTATATTGACTAAATTAGACATTATTTTAAAAACTAAAAAAATTAGTAATACATTTCTATTATTAATAAAATTCATAAATTAATTTTTAAATTGATATCTAATTAGCTACTAAGGTTTTAACTATCAATCTTATAATCTAAATTAATTGGTAGTTAATTATATACCAGTTTAGAAATTAGTTTATAATTTTTTTAATAATATAAACTACTTTAAATATCAATAATTCTTTTAGTCTGTAAAATATATTCAATATAACAAATAATTATTTTTTGTCTCTTAAATTTACTTTTATGTAATAAATTTTCTCGTAATATATATTAAATTTATTAAGAACATTAATTATGTATTGATTGCTTATATAATACAATATTTAATAAATACAATATTTAATAAATATAATAGTTAATGTTATATTAAATATTTACATAAATGTCATATTAGTAATATTAAATGTACATTAATATTTGAATTCAAGACATTTAATTTTTTATTTGTTTATTTTATAATGTAATAGTTAAACATAAATTTTTTTTAATATATTATTTAAAATATTAATTAAGTTTACAATTTTAACTTTTTTTATCGGCAAAATAAATATATCAAATTATGGGAGTACTTTGAGTATGTCAATCCTTTTACAAACAAAGTAAAACTATAAAAAAAACCAATTTAAAACATTTATAAATTGCATAAACGATACATAGGTAAACTATACCTATTCATAAAGAATTCTAAGAACAGACAAGGTGAAAGTCTATTATACCAAAGAAAATATTCTCTATGAAAAAATCCTAAATTAGCCAACTTATCAGCACACGCATTTCCTTCACAAAAACTACGAGTAACCGTAAACCTAATTTTCCCACAGTAATTAAGACAAACATTCCATCGATTACGAAGCATTCAAGGAACATTTGTCCTAGCAGTAAACGCAACACAAACTAAAGCAGAATCACATTTCAGCTAGACATTAGTAAGCCCCATCTTTTGAGCTTTCTTCATAGCATGTATAACCCCATAAAACTCAGCTACCAGAACAGTCTGAACTTCAAGAAACGCAGAAAAAACTTCAATAAATTCTCCCATACTCCCACACGAAAAATACCTCTGCAAGTAGCAAGACCAGGATACCTCCTAACAACCCCATCAGTGTTAATTTTAACCCAACCTGGTGAAAGAAACTCTCATCTAACAGGAAGAGGACGTAGAACTTTACCAGTACCAGTGTTAATACTAAAAAACTTGAGCACATATCATTCTTAATTGAAGCTTTAGACAAATTACCCACTAGACAAGTTAAATCTTTAATAACCAAAATAGCCATAGAAACCTCAATCTTATTCTGAAAACGAGCATAATTCCTCATACGCCATACCATCCAAATAGAAAAAGAAAAAGTTATCACAGCTAGCTTAATGAATTTAACCAACGGACTATCATCACTCTTAATAAAAGAAAGAAGATCATCCTTATTAGAAAAATGATAAGTAGGAAAAATGTGTCGAACCCAACTCCAAATACGCAAAGCATTAGCACATTCAAAAAATAAATGTTGAATAGATTTCTCGTGCTTTTCACAAAGCATACACATAGAACAAATATGCAAACTTTTATTTTGAATATGTTGATCTGTAGGAAGTCGCCCATGAAAAACTTTCAAAAGGACAAGAGTTTTGGAAGGTGGAATATATGAAGACCAAATAAATTTACCTCAACCACAGGAAACCCCTGGATCCAAGAAAAAAGTCCTAGCTGATTTAAGAGTGAGACGACCAGACTCATCTAGAATCCAATTAGGAATATCCTGCATCGTTTTTGTTAACATATGAGTTTTGGTCTAGTCCCCGTATGTATTTTCTTTCTTTTTTCTTTTGTTTAATAATACTTTTTTCATGTGATGGTAAATGATTATTGTTACTTGAGGTGTCACCCTAACTGAAATCTTAAGTTGTATAGTGATACCTAACATTAAAGCTTTTATTTAAAAATTTGCATATAACATTTAAATCTTATAAAAAAATTCATAATCCGACCAAAAGATATAGCATTGGTAATTTTCATGTTAACGAGTCAATCGGTTTCTAAATTGATAAAATAATTTTAATAAATAATAATAATTTAAAACTAGTATTTAATTGAATATATATATATATATTATATTAAACGTTAGTAAGATTACAATAATAAGACATTTGTTGTTATACGATGATTTATGCAATGGATTTTGAAATTGAAATTAGCATGTAGATTAAAAGTTATTAGTATAAATTAGGTATTAGTTTCTTTATGACATAAATTAAAGTACACAAATATTATTAAATAAAAATAAATTTTAGAGATTAAAATAATTATTTATTATTTCACTAAATTATAGTTATTAATGTTTTAGCTATTTAGTATTTCATATTCTAAAATTAGTCTTTTAGAAATTAATTTAAAATCTAAAATATTAGCTCTAAAAAATTAGGTAACTAATTTAAATATAAATTTAAAAACTATTTTATAAATTTTTATTAATAATAGAAATTACGTAAGATATGAATAATTTTTTACTCTCTAAACTAATATATAGTTAGTTAATATACTAATTAATTATTTTTTATCTCTAAATTTAATTATTATTCAAATTTGCTGAAGTGTTATGTGTTCTCAATACAAATATTCTTCTGAAAAATATTTATTTGTATTTTTTTTTTATCTTGTATCCATTTAAGTTTAGTTAAAATGTTTCAAAATAGATTATGTAGAATAGTTTAACATGTTAAGAATTAATAATTTAAAACAATTGACTAAACTCAATTTTTTCCAGTACGAGGAAGAATACATTGACCCCATTTAAAGTTTCATTTTACTTTTATTTTAGTTGTTTAACAAAAACTAAAATACTATAAATTTACTTTTTCATATCCATATATAAAATACTAATTTTAGTTCAATCAACACAATTTTTTATTTTCTTTTACCAAAATAAAATAAACATAAACTTTTAAAAAATACGACAAAAAGAATCAATAGAGTATTATCTTATATATGTTTACATTTTTTTTTACTTTTTTCTAAAAAAAAAAGTTGACGGCATAAAAACATAAAATGGAAATATCTTTTCTAATAAAGATTTTGAAACTTAGTCATCGTATTGTAAGCAGTAATTCAAGACTCGATTTCATTTTTGATTTGTTTTAAAAAATTTGAGAGAAAGTTTTAAAAAGTAAACACTATATTTAACATCATTGATTATATCGTATATATATATATATATATATATATATAATATTTTATGTTTTTAATGTAATCAATTATATTTATATAAAGTTTTTATGTTCTACATTATAATATAATAATTTTTTAAGGATAAATAAAATAAAATATTTTTATAATTTATAAAGTAATTTATTTTGATATATTATTATTTTAGAATATAAACCTTTTATTTATTAAAACTTATAATATTTTTTTAATTTTAATTTAAATATTATTTTAATTATAATTTATATCTTGTTTTAAAAAATAAAATTATTTTTAGACATACATTAAAAATATTATTCTATTACAATAATTAAAAAAATTGTACTTTTTTTTTCTTTCGATTTTGACTCTCATCTTATCTAAACAAACCCTCAGAAAGTGACTCGATATTTTTAAATTAATTTTAACCCGTTGTCGAACAATAATCAAAGAAGGACTTTCAAAACTCTTAACGTATTAAATGTAAAATGTGCAACTCTCAGTTAAAGGGTATTGCATTCTTCACCCCATTCTTTAAAAACTGTAACACCATCAGATACTCAAATGACAAACTTATCCTTTAAAAATATATTTTGAATTATACATTTTTTCTAAATCTAAAAATATATTTTGCATTTCAGAATGTATTAATACATTTTGTATTACACATTTAAAATGTATTTTCAGATATAAAAATACAGTCTAAAATACATAATCCAAAAGTACATATTATTTATGAAGAGTAAAATTGAAAATTCAATTTTTGTAGGTGTGCAACACGTTGGAGAATGCAATGGTCCTCCGTTAAACATGACTGTGGTTCATTTTTTCTTACTTTTAGACAAGTGTATCACAAGACTAGTGGGCTGGGCTGAGGAGGCGTGCAGAATTACATTGACTCTTTTTTCCTGTAATTTCATATGTTGTTCTTCCACTTTAAAAAAAATTATTTTAAAAAATTTCTATATAGTATTCTGGATTATATAATTCAAAAGTTTTTGTTTTAAATTCGTAATTAACTTTTAAATTACATAATTCAAAAGTTTTTTTTAGATGTATATCCAAATTACATAATGTGGAGTATAATCCAGACTTTCAAATTATATAATCTATTTTTTGAAAAAAATATATTCTATTTTTTGTAAGTTATTTTTGAATTTAAGATTAACTTGTAATCTGAAATATATGAATAATACAAAAAAATTAAAAAAAATATTTTCATGTTTTATATAGATTCACAAAAGAACATATGACATATGGAAGTCCAAGAAACAGTCACAAAACGAAATAAAAAAATAGCAGTTTAAAATTCAGGTATTCGGTATTTATTTTAATTATTGTACAAGGCAAACGGCACACAAAACAAACCAGAAAGAATCAATCTTACAACACAAAATTCAGTACATCCTGCTAAATGCAAAGAAACGACCCTAGTTTTCCGAGTTTCCATGGAGACCCTAGAAATTTCAAGCCACTGCAAACTTGGGTTTAAACCTGGTGGTAAACTGTCAGGTCTTCACAACTTGCAGGCAAGAATGTAGAGTGAAAAAACATCACAAGTAAAACAGATGCAAGAGTTGTTGCAGGGTGGTATTTCTGTACAAGCAGATGTTGCTGTACTACTGTTTTGTAAAGGCACATTAGGAGCTTTAAGGTAAGGCTGCACCAAATAATTTAATCCAAATTTCATATTTACTCAACTCATGCTATAAAACTTCAATATGATAGCAATTCCGAACACCAGAAAGTAGTATTCGATGCTCGAACCACAAAAGTTATGGTTCAAGATCACAACAGAGGCGAGATTGCTCGAAATTCATATTCTATGGGTCATCCAACTCAACAAGTTGTGCCCGTTTCTCAGCGGCCCTCTTCCGAATAAAAATGCCCCATCTCAAAGCTGCCTTAAGCTTAAGCCAGCCCACAACAGCCTTTCCCGAGGAACGGTTTCGTTCATCATCTAAGTGGTAGCCCATGGAGGTCGCAGGCATGTAAGTAGATGAATAAGGGTATGCATCTTCTGGGGTATTGAAGGAAGCGTGAGATTGCCCTCCTCCCATATTAAATATACGAAGCAAATTCTGCATATCTTCATTTTCTAGCATCTCATGACTTCTAGTTCGAATCTCCTCCTCTGGAAAGTAGTCCTCCAGTCCTCTATAACAAGGATTTGAATTGCTGACATTCTGAAAGCCATGAGTAGCTGGTTGTTGTCGTGAACCAAGAGTCAGCTCATTTTCATTTATAGGAAGTTGAGACTGGTGTGAAGCATTGAGTAACTGGTTTTGCAGTGGGAATGCAGTGTTATCAAACTGAATAGAAGAATGAAGATCATCATTCTGTGGTTGCATTGAGGACCTGATAGTTGTGGCATTATGATAACCTGCACACATTATTGACAAGCATCGATGCTGAGAAAAACATTCTGCATATTGATGTATGCTAAAAATCAAATCACTAAATTTATCACGTAATGCTTTTCTGCTCTTTTGCTAACATTAATCCCAAGGGGTAACGGTTTCACAATATGACACATACCAAATATTTTACATTGATATCTTAGCATGAACTCTAAAATCTAAATACTAGTTTATACAACAAATGTGTTAGATTAATATCTTAGCATGCACTCCAAAATCTAAATACTAGTTTTCTAACTAAATATTTACAAAAAAGGATTTTCTGCCCGGTATGTGAGAAGAATCTGTCCACTTTGATCATTTTCAGAAGAGAAACACTGAGAGTGGTAGGTGTTGGAGTGAGGGCCCGTATATTTTTGAGTCGAGTTGAATCGCAGAATGTGATTGAGATGTGTGCCAACATCTCAACTACAGATTTTACGCTAGAATTTGTGTCAAATTGGGAAGTATTGACTATTGTAATTAGCTAAATGAACAGGTAAAAGAAGGAAAAGGACCAAAAGAGAAAAAACAACAACTGGAAAAGCATAAGAGGAAACTTCAAATGAAATTAGGCAAAAGAAAACTTCAAAGGCCATTTTGTTATTGCTGATAATGTTATAATCTTATAGTTGGAACAATATACCTCCGACTGTTATGGCTGGATCCATTGAAGGCTGCCCAGTAGTTACAGGATCCGGTAGATTTGGCATGGAGGTCTGCTGATCAAGTGAGTTTGAAATTGAATAATCATGGGAACCCACTGGAGCCAGAAGAGGTTGGGAGGCGCCCAAAGTCTTGTTCTGATTGGCATTTAGCAGAGACTTGCCATCATATTCAATAACATGCATCCAATTCTCATATGCCTTCTTCACCAGTGTGTCCACATAAACCTACAAGAATGTGAGACTCGCATTTTTCAGAAATTTCACCTTTTTTCTTCAAAAAACTTTGGTAAACTTTTTTAACTTTTCCCTTTCCTAGAAAAGAATAATTTCCCACTTTAATGACACCTAGAACAATAAGGGGTATATTTATACTAAGCCAACTGCCTATCTGATTTGTTCACTCTAGTCAGAAAAAAATACGCAGATATCCTATGCCTGAGCACCATTTCAAACTAGCAATATGTTTCATGTTGTACTGCAAGAACTGATGAATAAAAGCAGAATGACTTGCAGTCAAGCATCAGATCCAATCAAGTTTTATATTTTTCCTTAGAATCGGACTCCTTCAAGATAAAAAAAATTGGTTGTAGAAACAACAAAGCAAGAATGAACCACATTTTAACAAGTGACATAATAAATCAGATTAAGCATACACTGGAAGAAATCCAACAGCTTAGTCCAAATTCAAAGGATAAATGCAAAATGTAGAGCTCATGTTCGCTTACCTTTTGACTATCGGAGAGAGAATCAGCAGAGTAATATTGGTCACTGGTAATTAGACCACTCAACTCATAGATGTTATTGAAAACAACACCAACATTCCTTGCCCCATCGGGATAATATACATAGAGTTTTCCACTGAGAACACAAGTCTTTGCATGCTCAACAAGAACATCCCACATTTTATTTGACATACCACTCCCGAGAATCTACATAAGATAGTTAATATGTGAAAATTTTGAATGGATAAAATTTTAAATTGTCTTATATGGTGTCAAAGTATAATTTTTCAACTTAATTCTTACATTCCGCAATCTCTGTGGATCTCTGACCACAAGTCGTACGACATCTTCAACTGTATATATTCCTGCTTTATTTAGCCTTTTGTGAAATGAACCATCCTTTCCAATCTTCTCCAGTCTCCAGACCTCATCATTCAAGGCAGGTGGGTAATGCTTCTTGTATACTGCAATCCAGAATCAGGTTCATCACAGCAGAAGGGTACAACAAAAATAGTGAAGTTATGTACTTACATTCTCCACGATGATCCTTAACAGTGAAAGCCTCTGTTTTGGCTTCACGAATACGCATTCCCTCGTAACAATCTGAGGAAACTTTGAGCCCCAGCCTAAACTTCCTACTCCTTATCCAACTAGAGTTGTCTGTAAATGTAAGCTCACCCAGTGTTCCTACACCCTCCTTCAGTGTCACTTGCAGATCACCAGCTAGAAGAGGTCTTTTTCCTTCTCGTTCTTTAACTACGTGACTATCAAAATCTTCTTCACTCCAATTTTCATCATCCTCGTTATTGAAATCTCCTTCAAGTACAATAACATCTAGTTTGACACACGAAGCTGGGCCAGATGTGACAACATGGCCTGTTATTGTATCAATCAAAACAATGTGTATGGCGTTGCCCTGCTCTCCGTCCACTTTCCCTCCAGTAAAGAGGGGAAGGGATAACCTGTTCCTGAATTGTAACTGTAGAGTACTGTCATCAGGGCCTTCTATGCTCTTGGGAGAAGACCTGTATTTTAGTTGGATTATTAGAAAAATGAAATATAGATACAAATACACTAGGATAAGATAAAATTTATCAAACAAATATGGGTCATGAAATTGACTTTGAAGTGACAAAGTAATACCTTCCACTATTCTTGGCAGTGACTAATTTTGCTAAAGCACACTCTACTTCTTCGCTGACCTGTTGAGCAGGAAGCAAGACTAAGATATGAGATATATCCATGATCAAACATCATTCATGCAAAGTGGCATACATACAATTAGATTCACCTAACCTACGGAGTTGTTCCATTGAATTCTATTTGACATCACAAGGCATACAAATAGACCACGGGTCACAATGATGGACTTTATCACAATTTTACAAAATAGCGCCAGAGTGAGGTAAATAAATGTTATTTCAGGAAGCCTTTATCTCAACACAAGGACTTTTTATTTTATAAAAAAAAAATTGACCTTTTTCGTCTTGTTAAGGTTTTGAATTTCTGATCTCAAGTCCTATACCCAATTTATCTCAAGCCTCACAATAGTGACATGACTGACATCTAGATTCTAGACAAACCTACCATCCTCAAGGACAGAAGGTTTTTTCCAAATGGGCCAGTAAACCAGAGTTTTTGTTTCAAGGGATGATTAATCCGTACAAGTGATAACTTCAAATAATATAAGTCCACCCAGCAACAAATCAATACTACAATTAACTTCATTTTCTTACAACTCTACGAAGAATAGGCTCCAGTGATGAACAAAGTTTCTGCAGACTATCCACCTTGAGGGCTTCAACAATTACGCTGCAAATTGATGTGAATAAATAAAATAAAAAACATTAAATTCATTCATCAGAAAAATTAAAAATAAATTAAGCTTTAGCATATGAACATGTAAGTGCTAATACAGTGATAACAAGGCAAGCAATTTCATAATATTGCTGGTATCGTTTCTAATCAAATTATAGTTTTTTCTTTGTAATTTCCCTAATAAAGGTGTACATTAGAGGTGAATATGTATTACTAAAATAAAATTTTGATTTTTTACTGAAAAACAATATAAAAAAACATTTTCTATCTAAGTTTTCTCCTCAAAGCCACTTATACACTTGCAAGGAAGTAAATCGCAATTTTGGTTCTCTTAACCACATTCAACTTCTTTTGTTGGTCATATCATATATCTCTAATTTCCTCTCATCTCATCTAAGCCTCGCTTTTACTAAACCAAAGATCTAATTCACGCATTCTTATTGTTTAGATTTAAAAAAATCAATCACAACAACTTCACATTTAGTTCCATTCAGTTAATCTGGCAAGAGTTCCCCCGCTCCCAAGCAGTTACGGTTGTAAACATCCTTTCCGGATATTGCATAACAGTGCCTATATATTTTTGGGTTATCATGCATGTCATTGGTGAGAAATCCACCACTGAGTTTTGTGGACAAAAGCAAATTTTAAAACTAAATCAACTTCATATAAAACCGGTTTATAAATGGAAAACTTAACAAAATTTGAAATAGAAAACATACTTAGAAAACCAAGAAAACTTAACAAAATTTGAAATAGAAAACATACTTAGAAAAGCAAGTTAGTTCTACTTGAAGTAACTAACATTGGTCAACAGTGACCGTGAATAATGCGCAACAACAGATGATGGAGCAAATAATCATTACAGTGAGTACACTATAGCTGATAAAAATTAAGAGCAAGAAATGGTTCACCTAGCGAGAGCAGGTCGCTTTTTTTCAGGTTGTTCTTCTTCGGTGGAAGCTGAATCTAAACCGCGCTTCCCCCTCGCCGCCGTGGTGGTCGATCTCTCCATGTACCTCGTCTGCATTATTCTGAGCGGTGCCGGATTTCGTCGTCTCTCGTGAAATCCTTTTAAAAAAGAGAGACAAAGGCTAACGAAGTGTAACTGTCACGGATTCGATGGAAAGAAAAGCAGAAAGTTGAAAATCCTTAGCAAAAGAAGAAAGTGCAGAATCTGAGAAATTTCGCGGAATTTTCTCTGCGGTTCGAGGCCTACGTTAACGAACCCGAGGCAGCTTTTCTGAGATTTGTTTCCACTAACGGTGTGAGTAATGGGTGTAATCTAACGGTTTGCGAATCTGGAAGTGGTTGTTGGGCCTGGGAGGTGGGGTTTCGATCTTGCGGCCGCAGGAGATGGAGGGATTTGGGTCGTCAGATTGAGAATCTTTGTCAGTATTTTATTGGGGCTTGCCACGTGGGTGATTCAGCTGTCAGTGTCACTCTCCAACATGACCATTATATGGTATCATAAATAGTGTGATGTTGAGATTGTTATTCTTCCCACTTCGAAATAATATTTAACTTCCTTACGTAACATGCAGACACAAAACACTCGTCATACACCAAAGTTGCAACACAGGAAAACCCACGTTTAATTTATTTTTTACTTTCCCCTTTTACGATATCTCTAGTTTTATTTATGTTGTTGACTTTTGTGTGGGTTTTGGGTTTTTCACTTGAACAAGATGTCTTTTTTAATATGATCTTAGAAATAATTAATTATTTCTTTTGGATTTTTTGAATTTTTATTGTTGTCTTAAATTTTATTTTGATATTTTGGGTTTGGATTGGTTTTTTGGTTTACTGGCTATTACTCAGCTCTTTGGTCAAGTTTTACTATCGACTTTTAATTTCAAGGTTGCTCTCTGGTGAGTATGTATATATATAAGGAACTTCGGTGATAAAGTCAAAATTAGTTTGTCACTTTATTTACCTGTTGAGCAAATCACCTATTTATAGTGTTATTTATTAAACTTCGACTTTATTGAACTTTTACTTTACACACCTTACAATTATTAAATACATTTTAAGTGTTTTGGACCTCTTTATTAAAACTTTTGTTCTTACAACAAGGACCAAAAACACTAGAATCAGGTTGACAAGATTAACTCTTATACAAATCTTCCGAACTTTGGGTTGGACTCTCTCGGTCTCTTCTTGGGCTGGATACTCTGGGCTTCTCCTCACATTGGGTGCTCTAGGCTTCTCCTCAAGGTAGATGCTCTCGGCTTCTCTTTCGGCTAAGTGCTCTCAGCTTCTCCTTCAGCTAGGTGCTCTCGGCTTCTCCTTCAGCTAGGTGCTCTCGGCTTCTCCTTCAGCTAGGTGCTCTCGGGTTCTTCTCCTCACAGGTGGGTGTGTGTACCTGCAAGGCACTCCGATGCCAAAGTCAGATATAGTTTTATGTTCATCAGATAAATTGAATCCCCTTACCTCTTGAGTTGAACCTCTATTTATAA
>Ga0123342_1001191_pt1 | contig 43610 bp, 14 predicted proteins | sample Turbeawhitnodule_FD_89960 | JGI IMG/M metagenome (GOLD analysis project Ga0123342, IMG submission 89960) | Root nodule microbial communities of legume samples collected from Mexico - Turtle bean Mexico white nodule | ecosystem: Host-associated > Plants > Roots > Nodule | place: Mexico: Nepantla...
AACTCCAACCCAAATTGCACCCCAAACGTCATTAACCGAATCTGAAGCCTGACTTAACCTGAACTGTAGAAAGTTTGCCAAAGGATCCTTATGAATAACGAAGGATACGCCTAGCCACTTAAAGTGAGTGATATACTCTTTTGTAGTAATGAATCTATAGAGATTGTTCAACAAAATAGTATATTATATTACATTGCAATTATACTACTTAATAATTTTTTTAAGATATACTTATTATATTTTCTTAATTTTTTTAAAATAATTGATATATTATATGCTTTATAGAAAGATTTATTATTTGAAATAGGATTTAGTTTATGATAGAAATTTTTATTATGCCTTTTTTTTTTAATTATTTTAAGTAAAAATAGAATTAGTTTTGTGTAAAGTTAGTATATACTTTAGTGTAAAATCAGTAAAAAAAAATATTGTGTAAGTAAATTATTGAAAGTGTTTTTACACTATTATAAGTTAGATACTTATATTATAAAAAAAAGAAAAAAACAACAGCCACCATTAACCATTAATAGATATTTAGATTTGTTCATGCATTTACTCTATAAAGTCTTATAAGGCAAAATTATGTTTAATTTGAATATAAATGTTCAAATTAAGGTAAAATAAAATGATTTTATATAGGTTACGTAGGAAAAAATGGGAATACCAAAATGCATAATAATACTAATATGAGTTAGTTTTTGTAAATGTCTTAACTAAAGTCTTAGTTTTAGTACTATGAATAGAAAACATGTTGTTGAGATGAAAAACCTATTTTTTATGAATGTTAATTATTAACAAAGTCTAAAATACTCTATATTAAGTTAATGGTGAAAAATAGAAATGAGTGAAATAGTAAAATTAAGGAGTGATATATTATAAGTTATGTTTTGGTTCATTGATAAAAAAAGCTAAAAAAAAAATACTATTATTATCAACAATTTTCTCTCTTTGACTTAAATGACAAAAATTTCTAATGCATTATCCCTAATTTCTCAAATTTGCGAGATTCGTATTGATACCAATTTCATTACCATCAGGCTTGTTACTTCTTAATCGGATTAGAGTATGTTCATTTTGAAATCCTTCTTTCTTATATTATTGTTGTGAAATGCACGACAATGTGACTCATCATGTTTTTTTTTGTAAGATACATTATTTACATATTGGATTATGATAATTAAAAAGACAAGAATCTTTTGGCTTGGGGGTTTTAAATTATTTTGATAATATGAGCATTAGATGATGTTTTTCAGTATTTTGTTCACATTAAGTTAATGCTTTGATTGAATGGAAAAAATCATATATGCTCAAACTACAATGATTCTGAATTGGAGGGGAAGTTTGGGTGGCTTAATTGGAAGAGGTGGTGAACAATGTTTGTAGATTAGAAGGTGATAAAGATAGATAGGTGTGGAGAAGGAAGATTTGTTGTGATTATTTTGTAAACTTGGCTTTTAAAGTGATAATTATTTTCTTTCAAACAATCTAGATTAAATGAATTTCAATAAAAATCTTAGCTTTTGGTATAATTGACAACACATATGTTCTTGTAAATTTGTCACAGTGAAATCTGGAAGGTTATTTGTATTGGATATAAGTTATTTGTATTGGATATGTTGATGGGTTGAGGATACATATCATTTAGTTTTTGAATGTAGAAAATTGTATATGGCTTGGAGTAAAATGTTGAATTAATGGAGTGTGGTTTTACAAATGAAGAAGGATGATAAACATAAGAAAAATATATTGTTATTATTACTATTTGATATGCAATTTATATAGGAGAGCTAGTAGAGTTAGTGCAATTGAGGTATTGATAATGGATTACATTAAAGGGAGGTTTCATCCATTTCTCGACAAACTAAAAGCAAAATCTATGGAAATGTTGTCATAAAATTATATGGAAAGTGAATAAACCTTACGTTGAAATGATATGTTAGGGTTGTTTTTAATATGGTTCTTTCTAGAAGCTTGGAGAACATGGAAGCTTTGAAAGCATAAAAGCATAGGATGTGAATGTTATGTAATATGCAAAAGAGTACTTGATGACTTATGAAATTGTTATGGATCATATTGTTGTGTGTTGCAATTTTATTTATTTATTTATTTGTGTAGGTCGTAATTTGGTAGAAGCAATTATGAGAATGATGCATCATGTATATTTTATGTTACAAGAAACTTTACTTAATATATGAAGAAATTGTTTTGTAATTCTAATATTTTTCATTTCATACATATATTGTGTGTTCAATTTTTACTAATCATAATTAGATCAACTTTGCCGGTAAAAAAACAATGATTTGAGAACTAAAATCATGTCCAAATACGACTTAATCATAGTTTGACAAATGTCATAAAATGTTCAAATATGTAGGGATGTTTTTACTTGTCACATATAAGATTTTCTACATAATTGCCCACATATAAGATTTTCTACATAATTGCCCAGACTTCAAAGGTAAGATTTTAATTTTGATATGACAAAGTAAATTATTATTTTTGTTATATTGTCACATTACTATTTATTGTTACACCATTTAGATAGTTAACATTTCATGGTAATCATATTTAAATCTTCTAAATCAAGTTAAAATATATTGTTAAATAATCTTATTATAGGTTTTATGCTCGATTATTTAAATCTTATGGAGTAGTATCATTAAATCTAACTTTGCTTATTACCATTACAAAATGAGAAAAAAAGTCTATGAAGTTTAAATTTGTATGCAAAGTTCTTCTCACTTGTTATAATTTGACCAAAATTACTTTCTTTTATGATTATTGTGATTAAGGTTTCGAGCAATTGAAAATGAGAAGCCATAAAACAGAAGAAGAAAGGGTTGAAAGAATAATTCGAAGTCTCTTGAAACTTCCCGAAAATAAAAGATGCATCAATTGCAAACTTTTGGTATAAAATTACTCTTTTGCAATATCTAGCACTTGGATTGTTACTATTAACTATTCTCCATGACTAAACTCTTTTTAAACATAAAAGAAAAATGTGATATTGTTAAAAGTTAATGATATGATATTGGAATGCGATTTTTTATTTTTGAGAGTAACTTAACTATGCATAGAAGGAAAAACCTTTTCACTTTGAGTATTAAACTATTTTTTTGTTAAATATATACATAATAATTATATATTAGGAGATATTCTTATAATATCTATTGAGAAAGAAATGTGAATAAATCAATTATTAAATTATTTGAACATGTGTAAAGAAATTAATTATATGTATGGTGAGGAGAATAAATTGCAAGAATTTTAATTATTTGAAAAGGGAAAAAAATAAAATGAAAAGGAAATTTATTAAAAGGAATATCTTAATGAAGAATGTCTAGTAAAAAAGTTAGTTTTAATCAAATTCAATGATATTGTGCTCTATATATGAGACTTGCTTAATATAATGGATCTATTATTTTTGGCCTAGAATTAACATTTCAAATAAAATAAAATAATTAAACATTATTGTTAATAATTAGGGACTATGAAGTATTTGTGGAATACCAATTAAGAACCAATGAATATAAATCCAAATCTAATAATCATTATTATCTTTTAAAAGAAATTTATTTTTCTTAAATAGTAAGAAGTTTGGAATCACCATGTATGCTTCTAAAGATAGTAATGAGCATCTAAATTTGTTTCTATGTTATTCTTATATATGTTTCTCATCTATTAAAAATATACAATGAAAGATAAACACAACTATTGTACTTAAATTAACATACTAGAAATGGATTTTAAACAACTAGAAATAACATACTTATAAAACAGAATAAAAAGCTGAATAAGTTTTAATTGATTTATAACTAATGAATTAATTATTTTTTTAACTAACATTCATTTAAATATCTTAGAAAATTACAAAAAGCCTTATTAAGATTATAAACAAATCTTAAGGATTTTCATCTTGTGTGAGTCTAGAAAATTTAGATGCTGGTAAGGTCTTGATGAAGAGTTCTCTCATACGAGTTGTTGACTTTTTATATGAATTATTTTTAATGTGATAGATTGTATCTATTCTTAAATGAAGGGATAATAAATGTTTATGTGTTTGAAATTATAGGTTTTTCTTGGATTTTCATGAAAATAAATCCTCACAAATAAAACACAAAATTCATTTCTAGATAATTTAGTTTTTTTATGCAATTTCTTCATTTTCATTTACATAGGTAATGAGGTGAAATGAATTTAGAAAAAAAAAACATTGACTAGTAGTTGTCTTAAGGTACTGTAGTAAAGGATGAACAATATCAAGGTTGATTGCCTTATTACAAAATCTTTAATCCAACATAAGTTAAATAACATGAACCTTACTTTTTATAACTAAGTTTTGATTTTTCCTTTCTTTTTCTCTCTTTTATTTTGTTGTAGAGATGAAAAATTGTGTGTTGTCTCATAATATCTTCATCTTTATAGAATTTTGTAAACTTTTTTTGTAGAAATCTAACTCATTATTCGTTCTCAATTGTTTCACTTGCATACCAATCTAGTTTAGCATGAGCATAATCCAATGCTATAAGTGACTAAAATCATTAGATTTCTTCTTCATTTTGAACACCAAAGTCATCTCCAAGTAATCACCAATGTTGGAAAGAAAATATTGTGCATCTCCCAATTCCACAACTCTCAAAAAACATCAACAATTACAGTGGATGTAATCCAACAATGCTTTCATTTTGTGCATTGTCTTCGAAAATTAATGTCTTTGTTGTTTTCCTTAGATCTTGTCCTCATAACTTTAGATCTTCCATATCAGAAGTTTTATGATAAGGATTTTTAAAGGGAGGAAAGAAAGAAAATAACCCATTGTTTGGTTTGATTCAAAAGAACGAAAAATAGGAGAAAAATAATTATCTTGATATTTAATTTAAAACAAAATGAAGAAAAAAATATGTAATATACTATCATAACTACAAGTGAAAATAGTACGACTTTTATCCGTATCTTTTTTTTTATAGAAAAAAGGTTAATTTATTTTTTTTAACAATTTAATATGATTAGTTTTACTTAAGAGATTAAAAACAAACATGGTTCTGGTTAAAGGATAAAAATTCTAATAAAATGTGAAAATTAAATTGGATATTCCCTTTATTATCTTAATAGAGATAAATATTTATAATAATATATATTTTAATACACTTCTTCAATTAGTTTATATTATTATTACTTAACACTTATTAAATTATATTTATTTAATGCATTTCTATGTTAATATTATCATTTTTAATAAATAGAAGGATGTGTTAAAACAAATTACTATTATCTTCTTATTATACGTTGACTATTCTTATGAATCAGGGACCACAATATGTATGTACAACTTTCTCCACATTTATCTGCACAAATTGCAGTGGGATACAGTAAGAATATATTAATAATTTTTCTTTATTAATAATTTTTCTTTATATATATATATTTGTGTTTACTTAGTATTATGTATGATGAATTGCAGTAGAGAGTTTACCCACAGAGTAAAATCTGTCTCAATGGCTAAATTTAGTCCAGAAGAAGTAACTGCACTTCAAGCTGGTGGAAATGAGGTATGCATGCATGACCATGCAATTTTCTGCTCAAATTTCAAACCACTCATAATTTGGCAATAAACATATAACATAATACTCCTTGCACAGAGAGCAAAGCAGATTTATTTTAAACAATTGGATCCTCTTCTCCATTCTAATCCAGATTCCAGGTTTTGCATTTTTGTACTATGTCCAACTATTTATTCTTCTAAAAAGTTTTTCGATTATCTAAATATATAACTAATCATCATGTCATCTTGGATCAATAATATAATTTATCCTAGGGATGACAAGATATGATGGGTAGTGTGGGTCAGGCTGTAGCCCGATAGAAAAAAACACGGATGAGTTGAACTCTTTTAAATTATTTAAATAATTCTAAATGATGCATAACCTCAGCTGTACTTCCGTACCTCCATACCTCCCTTCCAGTACAATACTTTCATTATTCTTCAGCCGTAACGTTTGAGACAACAATTCCATCATTTGACATGTTTTAATTTATAAAATAAATTCACACTTACCTGAGGGTTTGAGTCTCTTGTAATTAGAAGTTTTTCCCTATACAACATTGCAGAAATTTTATAAAGAAAATAACTATTGTTATACTTGCAATAGTTTCATGAAGTGAACTGTTATTATAACTTGAAGCAAATTGTGAATCCTCAGAACCAAAAGTTTCTTCTACAATACGAAAATATTTTTTTTTTGAGTTTTGTACTCAATTTTTGTACTTCAATAGCTTTTTTTTTTCTGAATTTTGTAACTTTTGGATCATATAATAAGAGAACGAAAACACAACTACCACCAATAAAAACTTACCTCAACCATAAACGTTTACAAACAACCACCACCAATTGAAAATGAGAAACAAGATACCACACTCTTCACCATATTCATAAGTGTATTGTTGAAATTAAAAAAAGTATGAAAGTGCATGGAAAATGTTTGGAGGTGTAGGGTGAATTTGCCTATTTTATTACTTCAATTCAAGACTGATCCAATGTTATTGAAATGAAATAATAATGATAATATTTTTGACGTAATTCAAATCTTTGCTTCCAGTAATATACCCAAACTCCGAGAATTCATTAAGCATGTGTATGTGGAAAGAAGATACACTGGCGAAAGTAGCAGTAGCAGTCTTTCTAGGCTAAGATCGGTAACTTTTGTATACTCTTCCACATAATATTATGATGACTTTAGCAACAACAAAAATGGCTGAAAATGAGTTTATTTTGATGGTTCTTTAGAGTGAGAAGGAGTCCAATGCAACTAAGAGAAGTAGTTCATTTCGCTTAGAGTTGAGAACTCCACATTCAAGTCCTGGTCCTACTCCAAAAAGTGATGACAAGAATTTGAGATATTTATATGATGAGAGCAGAAGCCCTAGATATGCACAAAGGTATTCAAGGAATGGAGGGCAGATCAGAAGTCCTATAAAAATTGAAGTTGTTGATGACAGGTACAGAGATGAAGAACGTAGAAATAGAAGACTTTCAAATATAGAAGCAAAGCTAAAGAAAACTTCTATTGATGATAAGAAGAATGTGGAAATCTCCCAACACCATGTTGCACCTCCTTTGGCTGAAGTGTCAAGGGAGAAAGTTCAACCTCTACAAGTAGGTGAACCTCTTCAAACACAAAATCGTTTACTTACCACTATCAAAGTCCTTTTGAACATTTGTTTCCCTTGATTATACTTTTGGTTCTGTATCATAATTGTGTAATTTTAAAGCTCTAATCTTGTCACTTAGTGTCCTAGTTATTGAAAATGTGTTAGTAAGCTTATATGTTTTCTCATTAACTTCTATCTTTTCCAAAGACACTTTTACTTTTCATGCTTCAAGTTGAACCCTGTTACATTCTTTGTCAATGTGACTACTATCATGCATTTAAATGAATGTATGCAAGCATGTATGTTGTCTCATAACAATGTGAACTCCCATCTAGTGTTTCCCTTTCGTTAAAACTTTCATGGGAGCTAGGAAATAACAGTATTAAAAGTTTCATTAAAGGAGTGTAGGAAGTAGCAGAAAAACTAATTCTTCTGCAAATGATAACTTTGGACAAACTTTTGAAAAAGTGTTATAATGCAAAATGAAGAAATCTCTTTTTATAAGTCAAAATCAATGTGAAAAGCATATTCATCTAAACATGTTACTTTGACAACTTCACAGTGAAAGACACTAGTTTACAACAACTTTGATGTGTCACAATGCAATTTCAAAATGACTCCATTTCAGAAAAAGACATTTCTCTCTCGAGTTCTAATATGGTGGAGGGTTGTGAATATATTAACATTCTTGTTTAAAATGGTTTTAATTTATAGAAGAAGTTTGATTTATTTTACTTTTTGTTTCTCCTATAAATGTTTTCTGACAAGTTTATCCAATCTGGCTCTACGTCTATCATGCATGAGTTGGTGTTGGATATGTATTCCTCTCATGGTTTTTTTATTTCTTATAGTATGCTTTTGCAGGATGTTGAAATAGACTTTTTATTCTACATTTTGAAAAGAAAATAACAATCTATTCTTGTTTGTTTATGAACTTGTATTACCACTTATTCTGAATCTTTGACAAATTTGAATTGGATAGATCAAACCTCCTGGTGGCAAGAGTTCTGTTGAGCAAAAACCATCTGAACAAAAAAATAATAATCCAGAAACATCACCAACTACAACACAATCAAATGAAAGTAACTGGGCCATATTTGAAGTACCAACAGAGAAAGATGATCCTAAAACTCCAAACAAAAATACCTCTACTCCTTCTACAGAAAAGGCAGCATCTGAACCAGCACCACCACCAGCAAAAAATCCTATAGACCTTTTACTTTCTGAATTGTCAGGCCCTGTCACTCCAGTGACCAGTGGCATGCCACAAGTTCCAAGTAGTGTTAATGATGATCCAACAACTACAACAGTACAAAATGCTATAACTTGGGACTTTCCACCTCCTTCAACAGGGAAGACAACTGCATCATCCAACAATACTAGTGTTTGGCCGTCCCCATCAACCCCAGCCACTGAACCAGCACAACTTTCTATTGAAGCTCCTCCACATACCGAACTTTCACATGCATATAATCCATCAAACATGCAATATCTTCCCTCTGTATCTGTAGGTTTTAGTTCAACTACACAAACAACAAATTCACCAGTCAAAGATGTAGCTTCAAGTAATAAGGTGAGATATGCACTATGCCTTTCTTGATATGAAGTATTGAAATCTCAACATTAGTGTCAATTTCTTTGGTAACGAGGTAGGTATTGGAATCTAGTAGTACATGCCATTCTTTCACCCTATAACTGGAAGCAACATTATCAATTTAACTCTCTAGTTTAGTATATTGAAATGATTAGAAGAAGCATGTCAACATTGTCATGGTATCTGAGAGACTTTTGTTACGTATTACTCATCTTGTTCTTTGATTTGATTACACACAGCCATCAGTAGCTCCTAGTGAAAAAGATTCTTCATGGTCTTTTACTGAACTACCTTCTCCAACTACCTCAAAGCCCATTCAGGAAACCATATCTGATGTTGGCTCCCAGCCCAGTAAAGTTGAAACCAGGGCTAGTGGAAGACAGGAACTTCCAGAGGTAACAGATGTAGCCATTGGTCATAAGTTTTTTTGTTTTTAAGAAAAAAAGAAAAGAAAACTAGATTCATAAATAGATTCACTGCAGGACCTTTTTGCATCAAGCTATTTATCTGGCCGAGCACCACTTCCAAATTGGCAGAATGTTCAACCTCAAGGAATGGGATATGGCATGCAGTATTATCATAATGCAGTGGTACCATTCTATGCAACTCATTACTAACTTTATCTATTCTCTTGGTTTAGATATGAACTGGTGATTGATTGATATGGCGTTTCATTTGCAGCCTCCCACAACCCTTTCAAATTCATCAATGTCCACAAACCCCTTTGATGTAACTGATGCAAGAAGTTTAATCCATGTCTCATCGGTATGTGCAGCATTAAACTGATATAATGTAGTATTTTTTTTAAGAATTCAATTGTAAACTGTTCTAGTTTTCTTAGTTATTTTAGTTTGTCTGTGAAATCAAACCTGAAACATCTGATGCAATTCAAAGCACAGATTGAGTGAGAAATAATAACTCACAAGTTAGAAAATGAGAACAGTTTTTATGTAACTCAGAGCCACTGAGGTGAAATAATCACATAAATACATACAAATCCAGCTGAAATTCAAACAGTGTCTCACCATTTAGGAGTACAATTCTAGATTATTTCCTTTTGAAGAAGTATAATTCGAGATTCACCATTTAGGAGCATTTTGTTTCTCTCTTGCATTTTATTCATCTACACTAATAATGGGCATGGAGATCCATTAATATATAACAATCAATTCAGTTATTAACAAGTTGAAACTCAATAAGAAGGGCTTACTTTTAGGCCTGAGATATAAAAAGGTATTATGTGAACAGTTTTTTAATTGTATTCAATAATCTGATACCATCTCAATGCAGTAGTATAGGCCAAAACTTATTATTGATACTACTTTCAATTGTTTGAGTAAACATGAACACATTGTTAACAAAATTTAGCTTTTGGTTTAATTTATGGCTAAATTTACATTATAGAACCTTCAATTGATTGAGCAAATAATGCTGTTAAGCTGAAATGTTTATGAATAATTCTGTCTTTAAATTTACATCTTTGAATGAAACCAAAATATTGTTTTAACCTTCCAAGACTTGTGGTATTTGTCTATATATAGGTTCCTTCTATGGCTTCTGTGCACTGTGCACCGCAAGCAGTATTATCTCCCAGAACAGCATTGATGCATACTTCAAGCCTCGGGTCTTTGGTGTCTCAGTCCCCAAGTTACACATCCCCTGTTACGGGTACATATTGCTCTCGTTATCTTCCATTTCCTTTGAACATTTTTTCCTCATTTTTCTCATGATTCCTTTGTTCACTCTTCTCAGGTATGTACTTTGATCAAGTTGATAATGAGAAGCAACCCTCTAGGTAAATCACATTCTTGGTATTATTCTGGATTAATTATAGTATAGTAACTTGATTATAAGCTATGAAGCATACCATCTTTATAGATCTTCTTTATTACATAAAACATGTTCTTTCTTGTTATTGGAAGTAGGGAAAAGTATGCTTTGATCGGTTTAATTCAAGCTAAACTTGATTTTAGCCCTTGTATTTATGAACTGATGAAATCAGACTAACTTTTGAAAATACTTTTATACCTTTAGCATTTGACTTTTTTTCACCAAGTTAGTGAAAAGGAACTAAAATCACATATTTTTAAAAATTTAAAGAATAATTTTATAGATTTTAATACAAAGGCTAAAACCAAATTTGATTAAAAAAAATAAAAATTTCCTCTAATAAATACCTAAAAGAGAGATGTGAGGAAATAATCAATTTAATGTAAAGAAACAATAATTCTTCTATAAAACAATAGTTCTCTGCCTATCTATGACAGTACCTTACTGCTTCAATCTTTTCCAAAATCAAATAATAGGAAGATGACTCCTATAGTAAAACTGTACCACAATGATGTAAGGAATATTTTAGGTGGGTAGACAGCAAGTTTATAAAATTACACTCCTTGGCTATTTGTTAGGAATTTTTAAGATTTTTTTACCAAAACAAATGAAGGGTACTATGTTTACAATGGTGTGTTGTTCTCAGAAGACTCCTTGCCTTTCTCATGAGCACATATGTCCTCCTTATGTTCATGCTGTCAAATTCAGTGTCTTTCTGCATATGTTCATTATTTGAGATATGACAACAGCTAATGCAAAGATGATATTCTCTGTTGAAAATGTTAACACCATTGAAATTATAACTGCAATTTAATATTTTGTAGACTACAAAGAGTTGAGAGCTCCAATGGTGAGATAACTTCTTTTGGGTCTATAGACCCCATTCAACAGTCAAATAGAGGATTCATGACCTCCAAAAGTTCAATTTCTTTTTCCAATACAAAAGGAAACCCATTTGACTAGTTTAAACAATTTGCCACACTGCCACAACCTTCTGCCTTATATGTCAACCACAAAAGTTGGAGAAGGTTTATGATCCTGTCATTCTTGTTCCATGTTCACTTAGTTTCCTTTGTAAATTGTAATGTAAATATAAAAGCACATATATTCCCTACATGCAGAAAACTTTACACATCACAGGGCTGCTAATCAACTGATTTAGCCATACAATGTATTTATTGGAATTACATGTAAATTTTTACAACTCTTGTACATAACAATACAAGTCAAATTCTCTTACAATAATTGTTTCTTTTGTGTATAAACCTTAGCAAGAACCCTGATATCATATTTTGAGAATATAAAACAGCTCTTTGATTGAATAACAAACTACTCTTTGAGTTGTAATGTTAAATACTTTAGTCAAGAATGTTTCTTATAGTGAAGGTATTGCAATTGATGTGTATCACTGTTAGCCACTTAAGGATACATTTGTGGCATAAATCAACTTAAAATTGTATACAGTTCTTGCAAAATGGAACTATATGACAAGCATAAGAAATTTACATTCCAATGTCAAGTCTTACAACTTTATCTTTTGCTTGGTGAGATGAAGTGTTTTCTTATATTGTCTCTGAATTTTTTAAAAGTGAGTGTGATTTCCTGCATTTCAAATTCTCTTAGTTTTTTTTTGACGAAAAACGAATGAATAAATAAGAGGTATTTCAGGAATACCTCAAGCCTTATACAAAAGATCTGTATGAGGATCAAATCTTCTAAGCTCTTAACAAAAACTGAAAAAACCTACAAGCAGACACAACTATCTCCTAAGAAGTTAGCAGACACAACTATCTCCTAAGAAGTTAGCAGACACAACTATCTCCTAAGAAGTTAGCAGACACAACTGTCTCCTAGGAGCATTAACTGACCTCATACAAATCAAAGGCTCAAAACATCAATCTGAGTATGAGAAACTTACACTGCGCGCTTTAGACGTAATCCAAGACCAATTCTTCATTTGTGCCATAGTGAAAATTTCAATGTGATTTACCTGCTTCCTCTGAAAATCCTCTTAATAAATTTTGTTTGATGCCCACTTTTGTATTTCTTTTTTCTATTAATTTGTGTTGAGAATGTTGCATATGATTGGTAGATATTGCAATGCTTACCTGGTTAGTTTTACAACCTATATAGTGAGGCAATAGTATTCTTTTCTTTTGACTAAAAACACAGAAATTCGATTATAGAGACAAGGACTGCCACTGCAAAATCGATACTCGTTCATGGCCATGATTGAAATGTAACATTGAGACTTAATTATTGTATTGAGCTCTAGTGATTTATAGATCAATCATAGGAGTATCCACCTATATCTTATATCTTATAAAACTGGAAAAGCTAAATTACTCACGGAACAAGATCATTACATCATCTTTAAACTAAAATTTTAAGATAATATGTTTGTTGTTTTTCTTTTCAAATTTTGTTCTTTTTATACACGGAAATGTATCTTACCTGATTTATAACAACAACATATTAAATTTTTTTATTTTTCATACTAAAAAAATCATTAAATAAAAACCAATTTTAAAAGATAAAAAATAGATAATATTTTATAAACTCATCTAGGTAATTGTGAAGAAGAGAATATGCTTTGAGAGAATCCACTTTAGACTTGGCAAACATTTTAACCTTTTCAACCTCTTGCCCCTTGGGTAAAGTTAGAGGAACAAATTTCATTAAAAACTTGTTATTGATTGGCAAAAAATGAATGTGGCATGAAGAAAGCTAAGAGGACCAACCATGGTTTACTCCTCTATGTGGGTAGTATGTATCCTATCATGTGACATTTTTCTCCTCTAAAACTTAAACCCTTTATGAAAAACAAGAGAGAGAGAAAAAAAAAATTAAATGATAAAGAAAAAGATACAAGGTTGTAATCCATGTGTTAATATGTCTACAGAAAAAATTGATTTCCTCCGTCTTATTACCAAATTTACAATATAAATAATTGATACTTAAAACTTTGGTAGTTAACTAGAACTAATTTAAAAACTATTTATCAATGATAGAAACTAATTTAAAAATTAAAAAAATTTGTAGTCTCTAAAATAATTTTTAATTTAATCACTATAATAACTAATTATTTTTTATCTCTAAAATTATTTTTCTTATAATAAATAATACTTTTAACTATTTAAGAAATAGAGTTAATTATATTTACAGGTGGGCCCTGTGCATTCCATCTCTAAATGTATCATTAATTAATATCTTCTAAATTCAAATGAAGATTTTGTTGTTTTTCTCATAAGGGTTTAACCCATTTTGGGATTCTCAACCTTTTATGCTCCATGATATTAAGTGGATGAACAGAAGTCTAGGGTAATCTAGCTCAGTGGAAGAAGATATGTGATCAGTATTTTTTGTAACGATTATATTCCATAATGGCTAGTCTTATCAGAAAAGTTTTATCTATTCTTATTCTTCACCATCACGAGCTCAACACAACATTGGGTGTGAAAAAATAAAATGTTTACTATCTTCTCTTGATCATTGACAACCCATAGACATGAAAACTACTTTTGATTAGCTTTGACAATAAATTAGGGTTTAAAGTTCATAAGAAACCAAGTGGAAAGGTGAAAGAAACAGAAAATATCACTACTGGTAGTGGTTAATTCCTCATGGATTTTGCAACCCTTTTCAAAATACAAATTCCTATATTCGAGCATCCAATTTTCAAATTTATTCGGAAAGGTGATCGCATTAGCTCTAATTGGAGTGTTATATTCCTTTTGTTGTTTTTTCTTTCATTATGAAAGCAAATTAATATCATGTGGTTGACAATATATATAATAAACTTCATCCTCCACCCAACAAGAATTCTTGTAATAGATTAAGTACCTGTGCAACTTATTTTTATACAAAACATGACAATTATTTTTTCTAAAAATATATTTTTAAAATAAAATAGTATAAATTATAAATTAAAATTAGTTTATTATAAATTGTAAAGTTAAATTCAGTTAAAGATAGTAAACTAGATTTTTGCTTAAGCGAAACATATCTTGAGGTAGTAAACTGCACTTGATGTTTGTTCAATTTTCAGTTAAGCGAAGGATTTACTGGTTAAGAGAGGACAATTTTGTTCAAGCGAATTTTTTTTCCGCTTAAGCTAAAATATTAAAGGTTTTAAACAAGTTTTATTTTTTAATTGAATGGATATGGTTGTAATTATGTGTGTTTCTATAAAAAATGTCGAATTATCATTTTTAATTGGTTTTAGATAGTGTATGTTATAGTTGTGAATAATGAATTGTGGAATTTAAATTTGGGAAAATTGATGGTTTATGATGTGATGTAGATATGGTGTTTACCAAGAAGATAATATTATGTATTTTGTAGTGGTGAAATGTATTGAATTTGGAATATTTGTAAAGGGATTATCGTGACTCTATTGTTTACCACACTCACATAGATGAATATATTAGGTGGCGAGAGTCGATGGAGGATTTTATAACTTATTTGTAGTGTGAAAAAAAATTGTCTTGTAAGTTATAGACATTTACCTTATCATGTGAGTGAATAATTTTTTTGCATCTATCAAGTATTGAACAAAACAATAGTATGATAGGTACAAAATCTCTAAAACATATTTGTCTATCTTTTGGGAGTCGTTAAGTGTATATGTAATGGATATGATGTGATTGAGTGTGATACTTCTGGAATGTGGAATGTGGCATGTGATGTGTGTAGGTTTTGACGTGAGATGAATAGATACTTCGGTTGAGTATGTATGGATAAATGTGTGTTTGATGTGAATGTTATAAATGAATAGAAATTGTGTGTTAGAATTACTAATTTATCCTTTTTTTTGTGGTTTGCATTGCGATTTGACTTTGATAATTATAATAGTTTTACACGATAGTAAACGATCTGGTAAGTAGGAAAGCTCCACAAGACTGAGTTGTTACTTAGATGATTTTAAATTATATTATATACATTGTTTATGTATTTGGAATAATGTATATAAATTTCTATGAAGCAGGAATTGAATAGTTAATATATATGTTAAAATAATATAGTTGTTTTGAGATAATAAAATATTAAACAAGTTAATATGAAAATATTTCCATAAATTACTTTATATCCAAAAAGGTTAAAAAAAACAAATTTAGTATGCTAAAATGCCAATACAAGATGTTCACTAAGGATGATAATGAAATCATTTAATCAATGATTGTTAGACTTTAGATTACTTTTAATAATATCAGATTTCTTAGAAAAACTAACATCTCATATGATAAAGTGTTAAGGACATTCTCCCTAAATGGACAACTCAAGAAACTACTATGAAAGTGTCTAAACCTGGAATTCATGCCCATCGAAGAACTAATAGGTATTCTTTTTATAAATAAATATGTTTTTCAGGATGATGTCAAGACAGTTAAAGTGAAAGATATAGTCTTCAAGACTTCACACAAAGAAAAGAAGACAACATCTAATAAAATTTATGAATTTGTAGATGATAACCAGATAATTCTAACATAAAAGATGACAAATTGTTCTTTATCACCAACAAGTTTAAAAGATGATAAAAAAGCATGGGAGAAGGCACAAGCATAGAGACCACAAAGATAAGATTGTTTGTTACAAATGCAAAAAACCCAGACACTACAAAATCAAAATGTTCAAATCTTGAAATGGGAAAAGAGAATGAAGAAGAGATGAAAAAGAAGAAGAAATTTTAGAAGAAAAAGGTTTTCATGTCTATATTGGAGGATCTAGATTCTGTCAATTCAGGTTCTAATCAGGAAGCACACATTGCCTTCATAGAAGACACCATTTAAAAAGATGAAAAGAAAATATAAACATGCTTGCAAAGAAATTGAAAGGCAAAATGATGATACAATGTTTAATGGGTTATTTCCCGAGTATGAACAACTCCTTAAGAATCATAAGGATCTACAACTCATTAAGACTCATAAGGATCTGTGCAAAGAAAAGAAGGGTCTAAAGCAAAACCTTGAAATCCAAAGCACAACTTTAGAAAATGTTGAAAGGGAATTATTTCTAGTTAGAGAGAGTATGGGAAAAAGACACATGGAAACAAACTAGATGATAAACAATCTGATAAAATAAAATATGCTTTAAGAAAGATCTTATCAAGTTCCAGTATCAGTGAAAATTCTCTGGATCTTTTGATAAAGAATTTGAGAATTTCTCATGATAAATCAGGATTAAGGTATAAGAACATAACTCATAAAATTAGAACATAATTTATTGCTTCATCCTCTAGACTATTTGCACTTACATCATCTATTTGTGTTATAAAAAGGAAACCATAGAAGAAAAGAAAAGGACCCAAACAAGTATAGGTACCCAAAACAAAAAAAATTTCCCTTGCAAATGTTGTTAATCCAAGTAAGAAGACTATTGTCATGGCCTCGAGACAATGAATGCTCACAATTCATAATGGCAATAAATTCTATATTCCTAAGGTAGAGAAACAAGAGAAGAAGTTGAGTGAGACTAATATGAGAATAAGATGGAAAGAATGTTGGAGCTGGTTAGACAAAGATAAGACATTTATATTCTACTAACTAGAACTCTTCAAATAGACCATATATTTTACAATATTTACAAGGTAAGTATGTATATCTTCTATCTATAGTTAAACAAAATTTTATTGTTGTAAATGGTCTCGATTTTTATATGAAGAATATATGGTTATGACCTGATCTATGTAGTAGACTCTTCAGGACTTCATATGAGCAATTGGCGATCTAAGATATAGGTTAAATTTGTTTCTATATGAGCGACTATTTTGATATTTTAGGATTTATTTTAGTGATCCACATTATCATTATTCTTGACTAATTGGTTTCTTGATTTATATATTTCTTGGATTCACTAACAAAATGTTAAAAGATGTTGATTTTGAGAATCACTAAAACTGAATCTTGTGATACAGTTACTCATGGTGAGTTTTTGAGCCTTTTTTATTGATAAATCATTCTATGCCATGCCTACTTGTTCAGGTGTTTTTACTCATATTTGCTTATGTTTTAGAACTTAGGATGATTATTTGTTTTGTAACTTTGTTCACATGTATACATTAAGATGATTGAGGCAATTTTTTTTGAGTCACTACCATACTTCCTAACTTGAAAATAATTCACTTGTTTTCCCTTTGAGCCTTTATTATTTTCTTGTTTTTAACCATATTACAAGCCTTAAAAGAGAAAAAATATATTATTATCCTTACCTTAGATGATAAAGGAATTTTAAATATATTTTTGGAAAGAGGTACTTGAATAAGTATGAGGGAAACTTCATTTTTAGCCTACTCATGTAAATAAATCTTTATTGCAAAAGAAAATAAAGAAAGAAAAACAAAAGAAAAAAATGTCTAAAAACAAAAGAAACAGAATATGTTGAAATTCTCAAAAGGTAGGGAGTCTCATCTTGAGATATATACGCGTGTGAAATCTTTTCTCAAAGATCTTTTATTATCTAGACGTCTTAAGCCTTTACCTCTTAACATTTCACTACATGAGAATTGGAAAGACCTTCTAAAGCATGCTATATCACTTGATTTATCTTTTGATTTGAGCTACCTTCTTATTTGATAAATCTTATGGAATTTCATTCCCATATTTCTTAATTCCTTGAAGAATTCTTTTGTTATTTCTTGTTAATGAAGATTTCTTGCTAGTATTTTTTTCAAAATGTTAAAAAAGAAAAATAGATAGTAGTTTCTAATTATTTTGTGTGTATGTTCAGTTGTTAATGTGTATGCTTAAAATGTGTTACGAGTTAAAAGTTATTTTTGTCATCACAAAATATTTTTAAATTATCTTTTTGGATAGTAGAAAAAAATATTTTGAGACTATTATTTATATATATATATATATATTTAGTGTAAATATAATTTTAATTTGTATAAGAGTTGTGACTCGTGTTTTCTCTATATACTGAAAAAAAGAAAAAGAAAAATCACATTAGAAAAACATCACTTTTGAAACATTTATTTAGCATTATACAAGTACACAACAACCTAATAGCTAAGAAAGAAATAAGCAACAATATTCTATATATGCTCCTTTTTCTAGTGCTTTTAGGCAGCCATGTTATAAAATAGTTTATCACTAATCCAATTCCTTAGCCTAAGAAGCAGATAAACAATCATTCCACACAAAAAGCCAAGAGCTGCACTTGATCCCACAAGGGAAAATACAGTGCAAACAAGCATTACAAATGAATCTTCTTTGGTATTAATGTCCCTGCAGCAGGTGGCTAATTCAATTCCAGCAAACAGAAGCAACACTCCCAAGATCCCCACTGGAAACTGCCTTAAAATGTGTGCCAAAGAACTTCCCAAAACCAATCCCAACACCAACTTGGCAGCACCAAGAAGTGCCACACAACCCCCACTCCTTCCACCAAATTTATACTGTCCTGCAAGTCCTCCAGCCCCATGGCAGCATGGCATGGCACCAAACCAACTACCCACCAAATTCATCAACCCCACACTCACTGAAAGGGAAGTAGCAGAAAAGTCCTTTTCTGGAAACAAATCCTTTGACAACTTGCAAACTGCTATCACAGAGTTCAAAACTGACAATGGAAGTTGAGGAATTGTACCCTTCACAAACCCTTTCTTCCATGCATGCTTAGAGAACTTCACCACTTCCATAGAAGAGGGTCCAAACTTTATCTCATGCACCACCTTAGGCCTCTTTGCAAAGGCCAAAACAACACCCAACACAAACACTATGAAAGCAGAAGGAAGTGAGAAAACAACCCTTCTCACTCTACCACTTCTTCTCCTGTTTCTTCCACCCTCAACCCTCTTTTGGCCACCCACATCATCTCCACTACTTTCACACCCATCATCCTTAGCACCACTCACAATAACAATAAAACACACACAAACTATGGCCAAAACCAACCCATCTAACCCTAACCAACTCCTATCACCCAAAGCCTTAGACTTTGGCAAGTCTTGGATTTTTCTCATGTACTTCACAGCTGTGAAAGCAAAGGACAAGCCCTGTGCTAGTTGAATTCCCCTCACAACAGATAGAGGAATCAGTGTGTACACAAGCTGCATCAGCCTTGTCACACCCAGAACCATCAACACGCCGCCGGTTAAGATTCCGGCGGCCATGATCTCCGGCACGCCGAAGTCAGCATCCGATAAGGCCTCTGCGGCGATGGACTTCATGGGCTGGACAGGCATGGGAACCCCATAAATTGCACCAGTGAGGATGTTGTAGATACCTGTGAAGATCAATGTAGTGCCAAGGTTGAGGTTCCTAGAAAGTGTTAGAGATAGAACTATGGGTATGTAGGTGCCAAGGTCACCTATGGCACCGTTAAGTTCAGCCCATTTTGAACGTAAAACCAAGTTGGTTTTCACCTTCTGCACGATCCCTTTGGCAGAGAAACCTGTGGTTGGATCGGTTTGGGTTGTTTCAGGGTCTGAGATTGGAATTGAAGAAGGGCTTTGGTTTGCCATGAATGTGGTTTCTGTATTAGACTCACTTCGCTTTGAATTGTGTTGGCTAGAGTAACTCTTATAGGAATCAGTGCACTGAAAACATTATCCCTTCCTTCGGATTCCAATATTGAAATATTTACTAAAATATCACAATTTCTTTTAGTAATATGTATAAATAAATAAAATTTTAAAAAAATAATTAATATGATGTTCTTATGGAGAACGAGTTGTCATCGACACTTTAAGTAATAATATAAAAGATTTTGTGTATAAGTCAATGAATAATGAATAATAGGATAGATGTATTTTCTAAGAGAATTTAGGTATTTATACTCTGAACGTAAGTAGAGGTCCAAATAAAGTGACTACTTTGTAGTAATCATTTAAGTCACTTTCTTCCTTACGTGTATCCTATTATTAAGATAACTTGATAATTATTAGGTAATTAAGGATGAACATTGAATCACGTGGGTAGTTAGTGTTGAGCTATAAGATGAACGGTCATAATTGCTTTTAGCGCACTACAAAAAAAATCAGTATTATCTACGAATTTTTATCCACGAATTTTAATCTGTAGGTAAATTCAATATTACCTACGAACAACATTACCTACGGATATTACCTACAGATCTGAATCTGTAGGTAAATTCAGCATTATCTACCAATTATTACCCACAGATCTTATTACCTACGAATTTTTACTCACGGATCTTATTACCTACGAACTTTTACCCCTGAATCTCTATTACTTACAAACTATTATCATAATAATTATATACATAATATTAAAAATATTATTATAATATAATTAATTATAAAATCATAAATAATATTCATAAATAATAATAATAAAAAATAATAATCATAACTAATAAGTATAACATATTATTAATATTATAAAATTAATAATATTAATATTATAAATAATATTAATAATATTAACACTATTTAATAATATTTAATATTATTAATAATATTAATAATATTTAATATAATTAATAATATTACTAATATTTAATAATATTAATAATATTAATAATACTTAATAATATTAATAATATTTAATAATATTAATAATACTTAATAATATTAATAATATTAATGATATTTAATGATATTCAATAATATTAATAATACTTAATAATATTAATAATAGTTAATAATGTTAATAATTTTTATATTATTAACTATATTAATATTGATAATCTTACTAATAAGTATAATAATAATTATAATGTGACAACAAAACTTGACTGGTGTAATGGTTAAAACTTCTTTGGACATTCCTCAAGTCCCACCTGCTACAGTTATTGTATTTCATCCCAACAATTTGATATTGAAAAATTCATTTTCGCGTCTAAGGGTTTATAAGAGGTTTTGGCTTTTCTTCTTCCTCTACATCCTTCATTTATGCCTTTTCTCATACTTTCGAACTTTTTGCTCTCTTTCTTCCTTATTTCGAACTTTCTTCGTGTTCATCACTTTTCGTGTTATGCGTTCATGTGTTTCATCCTTCATCTTCCATTAATCAAGTTCATCATTTAGGTAAGTATTTTATGGCTTCCTCTTTTTCTTCTACGAACTCGATTTTTTATGATGATCATGGTCATCCTTTAAGGAGTAGGGATGTTAGCCCCATTGGGAGTGATCCCTCCTTTGATCATACTCCTTTTTTTTTGTAGAAAGCGATGTTGTGGAGTTGTTGGAGGCTAAAACCGTCTCCACTCTACTGATGCTATTGTTCCGCACGATGGTTCACGACCGATGACACAAGCTTTAAAGAAAAAAACTTCTTCTTCAACCGTCACGATTGAAAAAAAACAATAAGAAGGATAAATACCCTCCTATTTTTGATTCGAGTACTCTTGGATACTCGAAAAGATACACTATGTATTTCTTTATGCTTCAAAGAGGCAAGTGGATCACCTTCTCTCCTCTTTTGAAATAGATACTTTTGTACCTAGTCAAATAGGAGACTCTGGTGATAATCTTATTAACAATTAATTATTATACTCAATCAAATATAAAACTTAATCATAATATTTTTTGTTTATATTATTTTTATTTATGAAAATTCAAAATCTTATATAATAACTCGCTACTCTGCATACTTAGTATAATTATATCTCCCATTCCGTATGATGAAACAGAACAAAAAGATACTCTTAATTGGTTTTAACAAATAGTTTGAATGTGCAATCCAAAAATGGGAAAGGACAAACAAAATAACACTATCACAAATGACACATATTTTTTTGGCTATGGGGTAATCCAATAGTTGGGCATAATCATGCCACCACCTATTGTTGGAAAAAACCTCTTTTCAAAATTCATTCATGTCACACCAAAACATTACCTTTTGTCACACCAAAACATTACCTTTTAATCTAAAGCCCGTCAAATTAGCTCAAAATGCAAAGGTATTCTTTTTGACCATTTGATTTGTTGTTTTTTCTCCAACAAATTCAAGAAAAATAAGTCCTTGTATATGATTGTATAAACAGAAGGAACTAATTACATTTCATCAATGGTAAATTATTGCCAAACAAATTATCTCAGTTTAATCAATAAGTTTGAGTTGAATTTTTAATATATACTTTATTTTTGTATGGAAAGGGAAGGTCTTGTTCTTCACGTTATTAGTACTCTTTGAACTTTTCAGTGTTGGCATCAAATATGTCTCGGCTATCGATCTTCAGTCTCTTTGGAGAGTACCTTCAAAAGGTCATCTGATGCAAAGTTAGTAGTTAGTATTTTGTGGTTGAAAATAACAAATGCTATTAAATGCGTACCTTGGTTTGACATTGCTCAACCTATTTATAGAAATCTGTTGGACTTTCGTGGTTATAAACCTAGATTAGCACGAATATCACAGTTAATTCCTGCATTAGTCTTACATTACATACGAATTCTCTGCAAAACCTATATTTAAGAGTCATTTGTTTTGAATTACTTATATGCTCTCGATCGATATAATATGTGTTCTATATTGTTTCGACCATATGCAATCCACATTTATATTATATCAAATGTATATGGAACAAGTTTATAAATACTTTTAGTAAAAAAAAAAATCTATTTTTTTGCATAAGTTATGCATATGTTAATTTGCAAACTATTTTGTAAGTTCTCTAAATTTTTTATTTAATTTATGTATAAGCTAATTTTACATTTAGATTATGGTGTATAATAATCTTAGATACAACTCGCATGCCTACATAACTATATATATGCCTTATTTTCTAATCGAATTTTAATTTCCACCTTCATAACATGTACTTTATTAAATGAATTACACACAAAGCAGGTTTTAAATATGATTGGAAAGAAATACTTATTACTATAGTTTATGTAAATTTTCTCACTTATCTTATCTAGAATATATAATATTGTTTCAAAATAATATTCCCCATTTTTTAACTGCTCTTTAAGATTCTTTTAGAAAAACAAAAAGCGTAATAAATTTTCTTAACTTCAATAACATATTTATAAGATGTTTTTTATTTTACCTTTCTTATTTCCCCATCACAATAAGTGCATTAATTAAAGTTAAATAAAAGATAAGAATAAATAAATAAATAAATACTTGCATTTTGAAAATAACTAATAAGCAAAAATATTCTAAAAGTGCAACACTTAAAGATACTTATTATCTAAATGAAAATTACACCAGTAAGCATTACATGGTGATATACATAAATTAGAAGAACCAAATTAAGTTTTTTCTAATCATGTTCTATACCCATTAAATTTTAGCATAAGAATCTTAACCCTAAGAAGCCTTTAATTTTGGTTTCAGTTACCAACAAAATGATTTCCCATTAAAGGCAACAAAATGTTTGATAAAAGCATTAAGGCAATTACACTCTATCCCTTATAAAGTTGGAATAGAGAGTCATGCCACTATTTATTGTTGGATAAAGGCACATCATGTTTAATAATAGTTTTTAAAATTAATAAATAAATAAATTAAAATAAAGTGTTTATAAAATTATTTCCATTTTTTCTAGTCATAAGTCTTGATATCTAAAGTTAAAGCTAAAAAGTGTTTGATGTGTGCTAAGAGTTTGAAATGATGATACAAGAGACTATTTATACAAAGTGGATCTCAATTTTCACACAATTCATCATAATTGGATAACAGTGTAAAAGCCTACACTGTTATTGTATTCCAATTACATAATTTATTATATAAATAACCAATTTCTGTGACACCAATGCACTGAAAAAGTATACAAAGATCTAAAACCAACAACTGAAGTTGCTACCATGTTCCACACTCCCTACAACTACAACAACCATAATGTCTTAAACCAACAAAAGCTTAGTGCAGAAAAACTTTCAAATACAAATTGAGTATTACTTACAGACAAATTAAAAGTACTAGATGAGGAAGAACATTATGTACATACTCATTTTCTTCATACTTGCTCAGGACTTTTCTGCATCCAAATGGCAGAAAGTGGTTTGTCCCTTGTCCAATTCCTGAGCCTGAGAAGCACATAAATAACCATTCCACATAAAAAGCCAAGAGCAGCACTTGATCCCACAAGTGAAACTGCAGTGCAGATAAGCATCACAAAGGAATCTTCTTTGGTGTTCATGTCCCTACAACACATGGCTAGTTCTATTCCAGCAAACAGGAGCAACACCCCTAAAATTCCCACAGGAAATTGCCTTAAAATGTGTGCCAAAGAACTTCCCAAAACCAACCCCAAGGTCAATTTGGCAACACCAAGAAGGGCCACACAAGCACCACTCCTACCACCAAACTTATACTGCCCTGCAAGTCCACCAGCACCATGGCAACTTGGCATTGCACCAAACCAACTTCCAACCAAGTTCATCAACCCCACTGTCACTGACAATGAAGTGGCTGAGAAATCCTTCCCTGGGAACAAATCTGATGACAACTTGCAAACAGCTATCACAGAGTTCAAAATTGACAATGGAAGTTGGGGAATTGCACCCTTCACAAACCCTTTCTTCCATGCATGCTTGGAGAACTTCACCACCTCTATTGAGGATGGTCCAAACTTTATTTCATGCACCACCTCATGCCTTCTTACAAAGGCCAAAACAACCCCCAACACAAACACCATGAAAGCAGAAGGTAGTGAGAAAATAACCCTTCTCACCCTGCTTCTCTTGTTTCTTTCAACCTCATCCCTCTTTTGACCACCCAAATCACCACCCCCACTTTCCACACCATCACAACACCCTCTATTCTTCTCCCCAGCCCCATTCACAATCACAATAAAACACAAACACACAATAGCCAAAACCAACCCATCCAACCCAAACCAAGGCCTTCCACCCAAAGACTTACTTTTTGGCAAGTCCTGAATTTTCCTCACATACTTAACTGCTGTCAAAGCAAAAGACAAGCCTTGTGCTAGCTGAATTCCCCTCACAACACACAGAGGAATCAACATGTACACAAGCTGCATCAACCCTGTCACACCCAAAACAAACAGCACCCCACCTGTTAATATTCCGGCAGCCATGATCTCCGGCACCCCAAAGGTTGTGTCTGATAAGGCCTGAGCAGCGATGGACTTCATGGGCTGGACTGGCATAGGGACCCCATAGATGGCACCAGTGATGATGTTGTAGACACCTGTGAAGATGAGTGTGGTGCCAAGGTTGAGGTCCCTAGCAAGGGTCAAGGCCAACACTATTGGTATATAAGTGCCAAGGTCACCCATGGCACCATTGAGTTCACCCCATTTTGAATGAAAAACCAGGTTGTTCTTCACTTTGTTTGCCACCAATTTGGCTGAGTAACCTTTGGCTAGTGGGGTGGTGGAAGGATTAGGAGTTGAAGTGATTTCCTGTGCTTCAGGATCAGAGATTGGAATTGAAGGAGGGTTTTGGTATGCCATGGAAAACGTTACCTTTGCTTGAAATTCTCAAACTTCTAACTGCAAAACAAGTTAACTTATGAATGTTAAACATGGGAAATGCTTGCTTATTTATAGGCTTTGTGAAGTCAATGTTAGAAGCAGCAACTTCTCATTTATCAATAACAAAATGTTCTATTTTTAACGTGTAAAAGAAGCATTATATTTTTGTTCCAGTTACTTTTTATTTACTAATTTTTTAATTAGTACTATACTACTAGAACCGAGAGTACACAGAGAGATTATGTTAAGAACTAATAAAATAAATAAATATATATATATATATATGAAAGTCTAAATTAATGGATGTGTTTAAAATAATAAGTGGTGTAGAAAGAAATGCCAAAATAAGTTATAAGCCCAATAAGAAAGCTTTATAAATAGAGGATCAACCCAAGAGATAAGTAAAAATGAATTTTATCTGATGAATACATAAATTATTTCTGACTTTGACATCGGAGCACTTTGCAGGTACACATCCAACTGTGAGAGGAGAAGCTGAAAGTCCAATCTGAAAAGTCTAATTATGAAAGAAGAAGCCGAAAGTTCAACCTAAAGAGTCCAATTGTAAGAGAAGAAACCGAAATCATAGTCGAAAAAATCAACTTGTAAGATTGTGTAATGAGGTTGAAAAAAATCTTCCACCTTTTTGCAAAATCAAGTACATATGAATTCAATATAAAAAAAGTGTTCGTCTAATATAATATGATATATTAATTATCAAGCTCAACTCAATAGTATGTTATATTTAATAGTATAATAATTAATGCATTGGAAAAACGTATAAAATACCCCGTTGACAATATATACATGATGTTTATTTTATTAATACATCAAGTTTAGAAGGTAACAAATATTATACCACGGGTTAACTATTGATGAATCTGTGGATTAGAACATAAACATTTAATAATAGTGGATTTTGGTTTTATTTCTAAATTAAAATTAAAACAACAACAAAGACAAGTAAAATATTCCTTGCGTACGCACACCTCTATAGTTACATTTTAATTTAATATTTTATTATTAATCACAGTTGTGAAAGGTTTTATTTACATTTTTCTAATTCAAAATACGTTAGTTAATTCATAGAAACGGAAACTAAGTGAACTAGACTTGATAAATTGAGTCCTTTTATTAATTTTTAAAATTTGAAATAACTCTGATTTTGATTATCCAACTTAAAAAAAGTTATTTTTGAAATTCTTAAAATAAAAAAATTATAGTTTTAGTTCATCAATACTAAATTTAAGAAACTAAAAACAATTTTAAATAAAAATATTAATCTTTAAATTCCAAACCCTACGAAACATTATAGTCCCTCAAATTTAATGTTTCAAAACTAAAACTATTTTTTTCAAGAGAAAAATTACTACAAAAAATATTTTTAATAAGATTATAGTTAGTATTTTTTATAGATTTAGTTCCTGTCAAATATTAAAGTCTAAGATTAAAAATAATTAATTATGTTTTAAATAAATTTCACTTACAGTGTTTACAAACAAGATGATATTTAGATAATAAATTAAATATACCACATGAGTGCAAATATACTAAAAAAACATGAAGAATATAAAATAAAATAAAATGAATAGTACTTCTGTAACTTGTCATTTAACAATAATGCAAAAGCAAAAACGTAAATAAAATAAAATAATAATAACCCCCTTTTAATCAACTGTGTGTTGATTGTTGATACATGCATGTATACAAATATTATATCACGGATTAATAATTGTTGCATATGTGATTGGAATATAAAAATTAATAAAGTAGTAATTATTATGGATTTTATTTATGTGAATTCTTAGTTTTGTTAATAAACAAAAACAGAAACAGCCAAGTCAATAATTCCTTGCTGCAAGCAAACCTCAAGTTGTACAAAGTAGGACGTGGACTAGCTGATAGCTATAAAATAGTTGAAAATGAAAGCAATTAAATAAAAAGAAAAAGGATATTTATTTTAATTTTTTAGACTAGAGTTGTTTGTGATTTTTGTTAACCATGTTTGCAATTTTACGGGAGTTTGTTGGTTATCCTGATCCAATCCATATTTTGAGATCAAAAGGTCCTTACATCATCTCTATTTAGCTAGGAGAGCATAATTGAACTTCTGGATATCTCTAATCCCCAAGCCTCCCTCCTCTTTTGTTTTACATACATCTTCCCAACTAACCCATGAGATCGGTCTCTTTTCCTTCCCCCACCTCCACAGAAACCTCCGTTGAATTATGATTATACTTTGATAGATGGAACTTGGTGCTTTAAAAATGGAAAGATAGAAAAGAGGAACCGCAGAGATAACTGATTGGGGAGTACCTTGTGGGTTTGTATACGGGTTGGGATACCCTGAAGTATCTCTGTTAATTTAATTTATTCAATGCTAATAAAAAAAAATACAATGATGTTATGAGATAAACCGTCGTAAAAGTTGCTTTAAAGGCACTTATGACGATAATTTCTACACTAACTGTCGTTGAAGTCTTACTAAACGTGAAAATTCTCGCGCCCTTCACTTACCTTGCACCCCCTCACTGTCTCTGCACTCCCTCTCACTCACTCTCTGCATAAAACCTCCGCACCACCGAGTCGCACCTCTTCGCCACATCGAATTGCACCACACTGAGCATCACACCAAGTCGCACCACCGAGCTGTATGCACCTCACCGAGCATGTTCGCACTGCACATTTGCTCTTCTAGAGCACCTCCACCGCACACTTGCTTGCCTCCACATGTGCTTTGGTGATTCCTCCTCTACTAGCCTTAACGAGCCACCGTGACCATCGTACCGCTATCTCCGGAAGCTTTCTTCCTTGTCACGAAAGCTTAAAAACTCACATTTGAGGGTAATGTTTTATTTACTATTTAATTTTATAATAATGTGTTTATGCATGTTTTGAACGTGTTGATTGAGTCTAAGGGTGTTCGTCCTTCGACAGTTTTGATTTAGTTTTATAATGAATTAGATAGTCTTTATATGTATTAAACGTGTTGAGTGGGAGGGGAAGTGCAAATGCAAAAAAACATACTTTGATGCACCTTAAAGTATTTAAAGTATATTTGTTCACTCACTTTAATGTGTATCATTCATTCATTTAATAACGTTTATTTTGACTTGTAGTGCAATAAACAATTTGAAAATTATGAGTGCGATTATTATGTCATGCAATGGATGTTAACTATTGTGTGAGCTGAAATTGATAGAGGTTGTGATAAGGTAATACATCAATACACAAAGAAGGTTTTTATTATTTATGGACAAATTAAAAAAAAATTCAAATGTCACAGTTTTTTCATGGCTCACAATTGTTAGATTCAAAAGAACTGGAGTATATCAAAACAACATGGTCACAATATTTTGTAATCATGCATAACACCTTAGCATAGATGAATTATTAGAATGACATTATAAGTTTTTTTGTTACTTGTGTTGAACTTTTTTTTTACTTATATTTAAATTATGATGTTATATGTAGCCAAAATTTCGTTACAATGCATATTTTTTTGGAAATTTGATCATTATGCAGGACGAGAGTATATGTGACAATATTAAAAAATTTATAAAAAAAAAGTAACTTTTAATGACAGTTATGAACTTAAACCATCTTTAAAAAAATCTCAATCAGATACTTGTAATGACGATTCCAGGACAAAATCATCTTTAGAACTCTTTCGGAACCACTTTTAATGACAACTCCTAGGTAGAGAGTCATTAAAATGGATAGTAGAGGATAGTAGAGTGACTTTTTTTTTCTTGTATTAACGATAATTTTAACTTAAGTATCGTAAGAAAACTATCATGACAATTATATAACCTTTGTTAATAGTTATTGATTTTTAACGACACCCGTTAGTGTCAATTATAAAACCGTCTTTAAATACTATTTTTAATCATTGATAAAATTATTTGTGTAGTAATATCACCTAAATATTTTGAAATAATAACTTTTATAAAATATTTAATAAAAAATGTTATTTCAAGGTTCTTAGTTTTTCAATAATAAAGTGTTTCATAAAACATTTATGAATTTATTTAATTAATTATATAATAATTAATTATATTATTCAATGTTATATTTAAAAACACAATTGAAATAACTTAATTGATTATTTCAAAATGTAATATGAAATAATCAATTTTTTTACTTAATTGATTATTTTTTCTCTTAGTTAATTTAAAAAATTCAAAAAGCAGTTATTTAAGTGATAATGATTAAATATTATGAAACAAAATATAAGATAACTAATTGTGTAGTTTATAATAATTAATTACTTTGAGTTATAATCTATCATTTAACCCTTCTATCATTAACATATCACACTTGTCAATACAATAAATCACAAAAAAAAAAGCCTTAATCCTTGTACACATTGCAAAAATTTAAATCCAAAGCCATCTCATTTGAGAATAATATTTTATTTTTTTTAGAAATAATTTATTTGTAAATGAGAAAAGTTCTTTTGACAGCATAAGCAATAATTAGAAGTGATATTAAATCATATTCTGAAAAGTCAACAACAATACAAGTCGGCATCTGATTGTGATTCCACGCAACCAAATTGCAACTCAATAAACTACTTTATATTCCTATCATTACCTTTTTATATTCTAATTTATAAAAGTTAAAACTTGCATTATTTTATATTAAAAGGAGATCAACTTTAATCAAGCTAGAAAAAAATATGGGAACGTCACAGGCTTTGCGAAAGATTTTTCTCACAAAAAAATTGTGAGAAAAAAAAATTAAATCAGAAGTTTTAAAATTTTACCAAATATATATATATATATATATATATATTATTTTATTTTATTTTAAAAAATGACATTTTTAACTAGAATGGGTCGGCCCGCAACTCGCACGAAAAAAACGCGGGACAGGTTTTCTTGTTTAGCCCGCAAACCCACTTAAGCTCGCTCAGTATAATTTGCGGTCCTTGCAGGGTTACAACGGGACGGCGCAGGCTGGTCTGTCAGCCCGTAAGTAATGTGGTTGTTGCGTTGTGTTGTGCTGTTGGCCTGCGTTTCTCTTCTCAACATTTCAAACTTCAATCCCTAAAAACAAAGAAGCTCCACCATCGCGAATCATAAACATTTCAATCCTTGAACATTTGTGTCGCTATTCTCCTCCATCGTGAACCACCACTGCGAACCACCATCGCGAACCATCACCACCAACCACCACTGCGATCTAGCATCTCGATTTCGTCCTCCACCGCGACGCGAATACCACCATCTCTACAACTGCGACCATCCTCCAGCACGACAATTCCTCGAGCACTGCGTTTCCGTCCACCAACATTGCGTTTATAAAAGTTAGGCAGGCAGGCCGGCCCGCAAGCCCCGCGGGCCAACCCGCATGCAGAGTGAGTCACGAAAATCAGTCCAAATTATGTATGCGAGACGGGCCAACCCAGTCCACATTTGATGGGCCTAAGCGGGACGGACCGACCCGCTTTACCACCCCTATTTTTAACCTAAAATATATATAATTAAGAAAAAAATTCTACTTTTATTTTAGGTTTCTATTTATAATTTTAACTTAATTTTATACTATTAATTAGTATAAGATTATTTTTAGTATACTTTCTAAAGTAATATTTATAAAATAAATTAATTCATTGATAATCATCAACCTCCTTAGACTATCTTCTTCCTTGGGTTATCACTTTTCCCACCACCATTCACATTCATTTTTCGTTATGGAAATTATTATTTTTATGAAGTTGTAGACTTTAATTTTCAACATATAAATATATCATCTTGTATACGACGTAAAAGTGAATCAATTAATCGTAATAAATATACAAAATCAATTTCAAATATATATAATTTTATCTTCTAAACTCAAATGTCCCTCTAATGTGATATATTCTTATATTTTAAATATCAATTAAACGATTTAATTTTTTATATCAAAAATAGATTTCAAATATATTTTATGTTCAAATTTTATATTTGTTCTTATACTGGATATATTATTCCCCAGCACTTTTAACATTAATTTAACCGTTTATATGTTCAATCTATTATTTTCGGTATCTTTAGTTTTAATTTAGTTTTTCATGCTTGTTTTAAGAATCATTAATTTTAAATAAGAATATAGATAAATCTATCTCTGAGAAAAAATTATAGATAAATCTAAAGTATTATTTATACGCTCAAAATATTTATTCAGTTAAAATAAATAAAGTATTGGTTTAATAAACATTTATTATATAAAATAAATATTTATTCAGCTAAATACACAAACTAAAGTATTATAGTTGTGTGACACCCCTCCAATTATCTTTTTTTTTTTATCTTCTCTCCTCATTTTCTTTCTCATATATAATTTATTCCAAAAATCTACCCACACATCATGAGTAGATGAAGAGTTATGCTACAAAGTAAATTTATTTTTACTCTAAATATTTCTTATTCTCTATTTTATATATTTTAAAAATTCTCTATTATATGTTTTTTATTAGGATTTAGGCATCAATTATGATGGGGACACTTGAAAAAAAGTGTTCTTTCACTAAAAAAAATCATTAAATAGAAACTAATTTTAGAGACAAAAAATAATTAGTAAATATATTAACTAAATTAGATACTATCTTATAGACTAAACAAATTATTGACATCTAAATAAGTTTCTATTATGAATAAATTATTCATAATAGAAACTAATTTAGGCTAATAATTTTTTTAGTCTCTAAGATATTATCTAATTTAGTCAATATAGTGACTAATTATTTTCGGTCTCTACAATTAGTTTCTATTTAATTATTTTCTTGTAGTGTTCTCAACTTATTTTTATCTTAGGCTGAAATTTGATGATGTTTAGATAACATACTTTAGATTCTGGAGTGTTTTTTATTAGAGCTGAAATTTCCACTAGAATAAATAATTTTAGGTAAGAGAACTTATATGTGTTTGAATAGAACTTTAGGGTAGTTGATTTAGATAATAAATTAATTTGGAAACTGTATTTTATTTTCTTCATTTCTTTTCAATGATTTGAATTATGCATGATTTTTTTATTATGCAAAGTATACATTTGTTTGTAAATTCAATCGATTTGTGAAAGTTTAAATGTTGTGTGATTGAATGGTATGTAAGAGTCATATTGTATGATCAATTGTATTGTGCAATTTCTAAATGATATGGATTGGTGATGGAAGGTGTATGAAATTGAGATAATTGTATAATTCATTTGATAGATGTTAAATAATGTATGAGTGATTGATATGCATTGTATGTAAATGATATGTATTGTATATGAGGATTATAGAATTGTATGGAATTGAGATCATACATCTATGATCATGTATGAGTTGTTGATTGGTTTGCGTATTAAGTATAGATGTCTATGTGTAATAAAGATTTCATAACTTCATTGATGATCTAAGTCATATAGATTAAGATATTAGGTGGTGAGAAGTTGATAGGGGAATTCATACACATCATGACGTAATGCACAACTTGAGTTGTATTGAACTTACCCTGATGACATGATTCTTGGATTCTTTTGTAAATCTAAGTATTGAATTTGATCAAATATTAGTTTTTGATGGACTTTCTTTATACGAGTCTTCCAAAAGATGTTTGTTTGATATCTTTGGGGTATGGATCCATATGTGGTCCATATGATTGTTGATGATAATATTGGAATAAAGTTGGATTGTGATGATTGATATTGTGTATTATATTATTATGATTAATGAAAAAATAAAATGAAATTATTTATATGAATGATTAATCTAATTGATTATTTTTACTTATATTTTCATATGTTAAAATTATATTTTAATAACTTATTTTTTTTCATATGTGTTGTTTGTGTATGAATTATAATAACTATATGATGTACAACAACATATATAGATAGAAGTGAGATTTTTTAGAAAAGAGTGAAAAACTTTTTTTTTTCATTCCCTTTTATATTTTTTATATATATTTTAGGGTGTTACAAGTTGTAATAAAAAGATAATGAAAGTTTAATCAAAAGTCACTACTTATATTATTAGCCAAAAGAAAGAAAGAAAAAAAAGGTCTTCATTACGTCAGTGTTATTATTACATGGAGATAATTATTATTTGGTATATCCATGGTCTAAGGTTCAATCATTATTTCATATTTCTGAACACTATATTATAATAGTCATTTGAATTCTTTCTTGCTTTTTCTTTTGCTTTTCCTAATTAAGAAAATTAGTCTGGAGAAACATATTCAAGAAACCTTAATGAGGAAAGGGCATTGATCCATGACACAATTCTCTTTGAAAAATAAAAAAAAGCACTTTGAAAAGGCCTTTTATAGACACGAATATTTATATATATGTACAAATTTAATATAACTTATATATATTGTAAACGTTTAATATAAAGTAAGTTTATTTAATAATTTATTTTGAATATAACTTATGTAAAAAGGAAGATTGAATTGAGAAAAACTAAAGTATAATAAAGAAGCAAGAAGACAAGTTATATTTGAAGAAAAGAGATAAATGTATTCAAATAGAAAAAAAAAAATAGCATATCAAATCATATAATTTAAGGGTTAGTTTTAATATGTAACATTCAATTAACAAATTCAATCACTCTAAAGAATTTACTCTACTTAACTTTGCAATAATTTTGCTAAGAATGTGTACTACTATTGGGTGAAAATGTGAAACTATATTTTTTTTATGAGCTATTAATTATATTTTTTTTATTTTCTATGTTTGGGGTCTTCAATGACATAAAATTAGATATTAACTTTTCAAGACACTTATAAAATAGATATTATTTCAAACACTTGAAATTTGAAGATTTGGGTGTTTTTATTTTATTATATATATGTTTTAATAACTTTGATGAAAGTCTCACCAAGAGTCTACTTTTATTTATACATTCTAATTAATAATTCACCTAAAAAATATATTATTCCCCAATTGATATGTTCTCACTAATAACTAAAAAAGTTTAAAAAAAATATATATACCTCTTCTTATTAAAATTCTTAATTGTAATAATTTGTGAAAAAAAATAGTAAAAATGCATTAATTATAAACATTTGGACATAGTGTATCCATGATTCATAAATGTAGACACAATTTTCTGACTAAAATCCCACATGTTATTGTCACCAAAAAGTAGTGAAACCACTCATATTTCATTAATGTCTAATGTCCATAATAAGCATGATAAGTAGCAATTTTTACTCAAACCATTAATGTCTAATCACCATTCCACTTTCACCAAGAAAACTCCATTTATGGCAACCCTATGACCTAATACAACATTATCTCACTCCTTCACCCATGTCTACAATTTTTCAAACTATGTAAATTAACCACAATATGAGAGTGTTAACCATTAACTTCCAAAAATAGTCCTTCATTATAATAAATAAAAGTAAAAAAGTTAATGATAAAAATTAATGTATTTTATTTTCTATATTTATTAAATTTAATGTTGTTTAAATAAATATTTATCTTAGTTTATTCTAATATTTATATATACTTATTTAATTTAGTATTGCTTTTAATAATAGTAATATTATGATGCTTAATATTTATTTAAGTTAATATTGATTAAGTAAACATAAATTTAATTTAATTTAAATATTTATTATTGATTAAATTGAAAATAATTTTTATTTTATATTTATTAATAATGTCAATAATTATGTTTATATTAAATAAATTGAGTTTTGTAAAATAATAAATGACTAAATATACAACTAAGAATGGAGTGAATTGGTTTGAAATATGACTTTTGAAGATTTTAAAAATATATTTTCAAATTTTTTTTGTTGATGAGGATAATTAAGTGCACCAATCAATTATTATCAGAATAATATGAACAAGATGAAAAATAAAGACACACCATATTTTGTATTAGTTATATTCTACATGCATCTACATCTAGTTAATTCAAGTAAAGATACTTGAATTTTCCATCTAATCACAAAAACTCATATGTAGAATAAGAAATACAAATTACTCTTTTAAACACTCTTCAAGAAGATTTTCAAAGATACTAAAAAACGTTCAATTACCTACAATAAACCCTAAACACTGGTGCAAATTATTGATACATGTTACAAAAAATATGAAATATATCATTTAAGAATATGATAAATTTACACAGAAAAATCATTAGAAGAAAATTATTAAATAAAAATTAATTTTAAAAACAAAAATAATTAGTTACTATTTGACTAAATTAGATATCATTTTATAAACTAAAAAAAATATTGCTATCTAAAGTAATTTCTATTATTAATAAAAATTTATAAAATGGTTTCTAAATTGGTATTTAACCATTAGTTACCAAAGTTTTAGCTATTTACTATTTTATATTTTAAATTAGTCTCTACTAGTCTTTTTAGAGACTAAGTTAAAATCTAAAATATTAGTAGCTAAAATTAAGATAGCTATATCAATTTAAAAATTATTTTATAATTTTTTTATTAAAATAGAAAACATTTTAGATATGTATAATTTTTTAGTTTCTCAATTAGTATGTAATTTAATGACTAATTATTTTTAGTCTCTTATTATTTAATAATTTTTTTTTTATAATAAATGTATTGTATGATCACTCATTTTAATGAATATTGAACAATTATTTCTCAGTCAAAGTATAACACTATCAGAATATTTCTTTTAGAAAATAACAAAACTCTCTTTTTGGATAAGCATGAAATGATATCAATGAGAGAAATTATTATATTCATTTAACAACCTACAAAATACTTTAATAACAATTTACTTTATTATTATTTAAACATATCGATTATTTATGAAAGGTTTAGTTTTTTGGATTTTTTTTTATAATCGTTTACGACTTACAATGAAAATCGATTATATCTGAAACACGTGAAATCACTTTTTTACCAAACAATTGGTTAATATTCTACATAATCTATTAAATGAAAAAATTGGAGAAATCAGTTTTTGAAAACACATAATCAATTATTTGTGAAAATTAAATAAACATTTTTAAATTCACATAACCGATTATTGTTTAACATAATTGATTATATAATAATTGTATACATAACATACATAATTGAGAATTATATTATGAAAGATAATAAAAAATACTTTTTCATCGAAAATTTGCTTAAAATTATCTTAAATATTCATTCATACTTTATATTTTAATAATATTAAAATAAATTGGAGAGAGGATCATCAGTAATAAAATGCAGAAATCATCAAGATCATCAATTAGATTCACGTATAATACTTTATCATGCTTCACTAACAAGGTCCCTTTTGGTGGTACCAACAACTCTTCACACAAAGTTGGTTCGTCTGCTAGCGTAGCATGATTCAAAGGATTTCATATACAAACATGAAACAATAAAAAAAATTGAGTTGATTTAGTAAAGTTAGAAGAAAAAGGTAATCTCTTTTGTTTAGAAAAAAATAGCATGTATTATAAGAATCAACATAATCTATAGAAATATTTGATTAATATCAAGACAACATTTTTAACTTATCATGAGACAAATGTCCCATTTTAAAATGTCAAAAGTTTAGCATTATCAATATCTACACAAGATTTATTGATGTTGACAATCTTATTAGGAATAGATGAAATTTCAATGTCAATTTTACTCGTTTCAATGTTGCTTTGTGACACCTAATGGTTACTAGAAGTCCTCAATTGATACAAGTTGTGTAATCTCTTAGTTGTACCAATCACTCTCCATTGTTGCGAGCAGTCAAACAAACAAAAGATTGAAAATGGTTAAACAATTGTAATTTGTGGTCAATCTTGAAACATAGATCAAATTGACTCAGAATGATGGTTCATATAAAACATTAGTCAAAGTGAGTAAAGGAGAGATTTGAATTGTACCTGACTAATTAACACTGAATTGATTTTCATTAGGTAAAAGACTAGTATAAGCAAAATACTATGAATGGAGAAGAAAATATTTGTATCGTAACATTTATGATCTGTAACCATTATGTCTAATATCCAGTGACTATAAAACTTACCTGATTTAATTGAATTGATTTGAAATGTACTAATATGATTCGAAGCAGGAATTTGAGAAGATGATTGTTGAATCAAAACCATTAAATTGTTGTGTTAGAATTGGATGGATTAACCTGAGCCGTATCTTCTTGAACATTAACGAATACAATTGTACTGGAAGATTTCGTTGCTCCTTACTTAAATTTGCAACTCGGTAGAAATCCATTATGATTATATGTGTCCACCATATAGTTATTTCTATCACAATATGTACAAAAGCATAAATTGTTTCTCCTTATGTCTCGTCATGCCCTGATAAAAGAATAAGGAACAAAACAAAAGAAATGGTCCAGCATTCCTAAAAAATCTGATACCATGATACCATATTAGTTTTATATATCTCATATGTAGAAAAAGAAACAATAAAGATAAAATGGAGAAAAAATTTCAAGAAATAACTATATTTTACTAATATATTGCACATCTATTCAGATTATTGATTATCTGTTTATAGAACAAATAAAAAAAATAAAATAACAAACAAAATCACAAATGATAGAGCTAACAAATGTAATTTTAATTAAAAAAACTAAAAAATCCATGAAATCAGATTTATCATCTAGTAATAAAAAATATATATGTAACTTATTAGTAAAACAACAAAGAAAACAAAAAGGGAAAGAAGAATTAAAATAACTTTTTGACTTTGCCACACTCAGAGGGAGCAGTGGACAAACTTTGCACACTTTACAACCAAAAGAGCCTCATTTTTCTACCTTCGATATGTTCCTCGGTTTTCCAAATGGTCCCAAATTGTTTTGTCCTGTTGGAATTTTGAATTTTGATTCACTTTACTCTCCTTTCACACTTATAGGCCAGTTTCTTATGAATTGGGATTTTGTCTAATTAGTAAGATTTTTTTTAATTAGGATTTAATATTTTGAAATTTTTAATTTGATCTAGTAGTTTAACGAGTACACAGTGGTAATAATATATAGTAATGCACTTACGCGTTATTGACCTTTCGGCTCCTTTTCAGTTTTTGGGACGAACACTGTGACATGCTACTGATTTATGACTATGATTGCGCAAGAAAAGAGTAGAAAATTAATGAATGACTTTTGGGGTTGGAAGGAGAAGGTGAAGGACAATCACAACACAACTCAACTCAAGAACTGTGATCAAGTGAAGTAGTCATTGCCACTCCTCTCCATCACATTCATTTTCTGTCATTCTGAGGTATTTACAAATTTTCATACACACCCATGTTTTGATTTCTACTTGAAAAAATAAACAACAAATGTTAAATAGTAAAGCTTCTTCATTCATGGATTTCACTTCAAAATGCAATTACAAACATGTGCATTTGAGTTTTTCCTTACAAATATTTGTGCTCTCATTTACACTTCTTCAACTTCATTGTTTATTGGACTCTTGACTCTGTAGTTGCCAACTTTAGCTGTTAAATATGTGATTTCCTTTTATTGCTGAAGCCTTCATTGTTGAGGCTTTGCCTGGCAGCAGTATGGAAGGGATGAAGCTTGGAAGGTGGCTGACAAGTGTTTTGTTCCTCATTGTTGCCACAGTGAGCAATGCAGTAGGTAAATCACAATTTCACCTTTTCTATTTTATGGTTTGCTTGCTGATCTATTAAACCTTATGAACTTGAAGGTTTTAAATTTTTATTTTGTCACAATTATTGATATTTCAAGAAATTTGACAAATTTCGTAAAAACATAAAAAATCTTGATGTTGCTGCCAAAATCGAGGTTGTGGACTGTTTCTCTAAAACCTACTTGATAGTTTGAAACCTTAGTTTTGGTACATAAGTTTTGACATATAAATGGTACTATTTTCTGCTTAGTTGCTACGACAACTGGGTAAGGAGAAGGAATAAGGAGGAAATACTTGAATGTGTATCATATTGTTTCATTGATGAAGCATCACATTTTTTAATGTAGGTGCATTTGTTGGGGTAAACATTGGCACTGATGTTACTGATCTTCCATCTGCTTCAAATATGGTAGCTATTCTGAAAGCACATCAAATTACACATGTGCGTCTGTATGATGCCAATGAGCACATGCTACAAGCCCTTTCCAAAACTGGCATTGAAGTAATTGTTGGTGTCACAGATGAAGAGATACTAGGCATTGGAGAATCTGCATCAGTTGCTGCAGCATGGATCAGTAAGAATGTGGCTGCATACATGCCATCTACTAACATCACAGCAATATCAGTAGGTAGTGAGGTTCTCACCTCAGTCCCAAAAGTTGCACCTGTTCTTGTTCCTGCCATGAACCATCTGCACAAAGCACTTGTTGCTTCAAACCTTAACTTTCGGGTTAAGATTTCAACCCCGCAATCCATGGATATAATTTCCAGGCCTTTTCCTCCTTCTACGGCCACCTTTAACTCCTCATGGAACTCCACAATCTACCAGCTCCTTCAGTTTTTGCAGAACACAAATTCCTCCTACATGTTAAATGCCTACCCTTATTATGGATACACCAAAGGAGATGGCATTTTCCCTATTGAATATGCTCTATTCAGACCACTTTCTCCAGTGAAGCAAATTGTTGACCCAAACACACTATTCCATTACAATAGCATGTTTGAGGCTATGGTGGATGCTACCTATTATGCCATAGAAGCCTTCAATTTCAATAATATACCTATTGTTGTCACAGAAACTGGTTGGCCTAGTTTTGGTGCAATAAATGAACCAGATGCTACTGAAAAGAATGCTGAGACCTACAACAATAATATAATTTTGAGAGTACTCAACGGTTCAGGACCCCCTAGTCAGCCAAAGATAGCCCTTAATACCTACCTATATGAGTTATTTAATGAGGACAAGAGAAAAGGGCCAATATCAGAAAAGAATTGGGGTGTTTTTTATGCTAATGGAAGTAGTGTTTATCCCTTGAGTTTTAGTGCTTCCAACCTGAGAAATGGAAATTCCCCAGGATCATTTTGTGTGGCTAAAGATGATTCAGACACTGACAAATTGCAAGCTGGCTTAAGTTGGGCTTGTGGACAAGGCCAAGCTAACTGTGTAGCTATCCAACCAGGGAGACCATGCTATTCCCCCAATAACGTCAAAAGCCATGCCTCTTATGCTTATAATGATTATTATCAAAAAATGCATAATGCTGGTGGCACATGTGACTTTGATGGTACAGCTACAACAACTACTGAAGATCCTAGTAAGTCCATGATCCTTCTTATTTTCAATCTTCTGGTATCTTACTTTTGTCACACTTCCAAGTTTCTTCTCTGTACTGTCAAAACACATATAACCAAGGTTTTCAGTTGCTATTTAGAATTTTACAAAATCGCAGCCACAGTATGCAATGCAGTTATGGACCACAATTTCAGTTTTGGACTGTGGTTTAAAAACCTTGCTTATAAGTTCGCTCCTAGAATTGTTTTCTTATTGCAACCTGACATTGATAAGCATGGATCCCATTATCTACCACCAGTGGTTTTTAACTTGCCTTCATGATTGCGGTTTTATCTTGTTTATTGGTGTTGAATTTCATCCCGATTCTTCACAATACAGGAAATTGTGGATATTTGGCCATAATTGCAGTCATAAGTATAAAAAAACCTTGATATTGTGTCCAAAATCACAGCCGCAGATCATGTTTTAAAACCTTGTTATCCTATTTGGTATCAATGAGTTCCCTTCAAAATATTACAAACGAATTTTTGACCAATCAACTAAGGAACAAGTACAAGAGTAGAGGGAGGAAAGTGGTCTTGAGAGAAAAATTGCTTAAGGAGAAAGAAATGTCACTTTTCACGTATTTATTTGACAGATGGGTAGAAAATAGTGATCACTCTTTCAAAAATTTATCTAGAAAGACTACAAAAGTGTCATGATTTGCAAGTTTATATTTCATTCTCTTAAGTTTACCACTTAAATGTGTTGTCATATCGCCAAGCCCTCTCTTCCATAAGAGTTGACCAATTAATGATGGATATTTTTTATGCATTGCAGGTTATGGGTCCTGCATATATGCGGGAAGGTGAGAATGAACAAATCCATGTGCAGCACATTGATTATGAATTTAATCTTACAAGTATTTATGCTTTTCAAACCTGATCTTGTATTGAATTGAATATTTTGATGACAGTGCTAACTCAAGCATTGGTGGAAGGAGTTCATCTTCTACAGCAGTTGGACTTGGACCTGTAAGTCCTGTTGGAGTTGGAGCTAGTTTGAACCTGCAAGTGTCAACCTTTCAGTATTTGATATCGTCTATTAGTGTTTTGTTTGCTTTAATGATGTCATGACCAAAAGGGCCCCCAATTATTGTTTAGTCCATATTTATGGTTCAGGTCTAGCCGCTACGTGCAACTTTGTTGGTGTATTTGGGATCATTCTTGGTAGGTAGTTGCAGAAATTTAGTGCTTTAGCTGGAGAATACAAATTATATACCTGGCCTTCGAGATACCATTGCCAAAATTGTAGTCAATTTATTAGTAGTGACTAATGTCCATTCAACTTTTAACTTTTTCGCACACACTCTTTACTAACTGCACTTGAAACCATTCTTAAAGCTATGCGTGAGTGAAGCTCTCTCTAATCTCAATTGAACCTATACGTTTGACCAAATGGCAGTCAAGATTAAGTTTAAGGAAACCTAATAAAGCATCCAATTTCAACAAACAAAGATGGCTTTAAATAAACACGTGCTTACTCGTATATCCGGGGGAAAATTAGGACCTCAAATGTTAATAATCAAACGGCTACAGCACAAAACTGTTAGCAGAAAAATGCAAGATTTGTAAAAGATAACAAGAAAGTGCACCATTTGATAAATATACAGAAGTGTATACAAACACCAACAATGGAAAATTCACTACAGTTGATTTTAAGGGTGGACGGAATTCAAATTTAATTGCAGCAGTTATACTATACAGGCTTTTATTTCATCATTGAAATATAAATATTATTTGGTAGTTGATTTCGGTCAGACTGAGTCATCAGATTCCTCAGAATCACTCCTGTCAGGCTCCCCTGCATTTGTAAGATTCTCTGGAACATCATGTTTTGGTGCAGGCTTAGGTGCAGGTTTTCTATTAGCACCTCGGGCATTCTCCTCCACTTCTTGTTCAGCGGCTTCTGCATGTGAATCTCAGTCAAGGAAATAACCAAAGTGAATATTGTTTCCACTATCAAGAAGGCAACAAACGAGATTTTGTCATTGATGCAAACAGAGACTCTAGTCATCCCATGAACCCCGTGTTTATAAGTGAGGAAAAGAAAACAATAAGTTAAAGGGTGGCAAGAATTAAGCAATAATAATGTCAATAACTATGCATTTTTTTAATAAAAAAATTCAAAGCACAATCAAAGATTGTTTTTAAAGATGAAAAAATGAAAACATCACTCATTTGGTGTTTGAGACAACAAAGACGTTTAAGGATATCATGATTTTCGGCTGTTCCTCCAGCCATGATTTTGAGGAGATCTTTCTCAACACGAGATACAAGCTCAGGCTGGAAAATGAAACATTAAAAAAGATGTTACGATGAGATCATATATATATATAGACACGCACACATATACATATATGGAGGAAGGGAGGGATGTTAATGTCTGTCATGTTAGTGAATACAATACATTAAGATCAGGCTCCCTGCGAAATCTACGCTTGCGAGCATCTCTCATGGGAGGGGTGAGGCCATGCCTGTACTCAATTACATCTGGAG
>Ga0123342_1001192_pt1 | contig 43593 bp, 20 predicted proteins | sample Turbeawhitnodule_FD_89960 | JGI IMG/M metagenome (GOLD analysis project Ga0123342, IMG submission 89960) | Root nodule microbial communities of legume samples collected from Mexico - Turtle bean Mexico white nodule | ecosystem: Host-associated > Plants > Roots > Nodule | place: Mexico: Nepantla...
CAATATTGGGACCACGTCCCTTCCGCATTCAGATCTTCTATTCTAGGGTACTATAAAAAAAATAATTTAGCTTCCCTTACCTTAATTGCTTGCTTTCCAAGCAACTTCTAGAATTTTATTTCTCACAGTCTGGATAAGCTTCAAGATTTACGGGTCTAATGCAAGTTATCCAAACAAAACAAAAATTCAGTATATAGTAGAATAAGTTGAGAGGATTAAACTTCTCAACTGATCCCACCAAGATTGATGACTAAATCCTAAGGAAAAATAGAGAACGAAGGAACTTTAGAGCAAAAATGAACTAACTCTGTTTGAAAATATGATCGGGTAGAAATGTTCCTTAATTCCTCTGCTACAACGTGGTCCGATCAGATTTTAAAATAGATGAAGACTGGGAGAGAAAATTAAGAAAGAAGAGAAAGAAGAAATAAAGAAAAAACTTTGGGGAAAGTGGTTCTCTGCACCTTTTATTATTATTATTTTTAACGTTCTTACATTATTCAACATTATAAAACTTAAAATGATAATATCATTAACTAAAAGATAAGGTTATCAAATTCTTTATAAAATCATCTTCATAAGAGAGATACTAACTGCAAGCCATTCTCCCATATACTTATAATTTTTTTTTTCATTGTTTTCTTAATCACTTAGTGTTAGAAAGTGATTCCTGGGTAACTATCCATCTCATTTTGTACTATTTCTTTATTGATGTTGAGCACATTCCTTACTAATATCCAAAATGGAACTAAGAGATTGAAGATCATACTGTACACTATTATTAACTCTACCAACTTTAATATGCAACATGAAACAATTTCACTTACTAGATGTCAAAATTGAATTGTTGGAACTGGATTGAAAGGTCAAGTAGCTCCTCTAGATTTAAGATTTTCGCTTTAGTCAAATACAAGAGAAACACTAATTTACATTGAGATTAATATGACATATTTATTTAGTAATGGAGATGGTCTAAGTATGTATGCATAAGGGACAAATTTCAAGTTTAATTTGCAAGAAAACACATGCTATAACATAAAGCATTCCCTGTTTTTAGTGACAATGACTCTTCAGTAATTGTACTACTTGATATAAATCCACCATAGGCACAAACCCAAGATTTGAGGAAGCTTCATGAATCTCGAATCACATTTCACCTAATATAATAACGATATAAAAACACTTGTTCATTTTTCTGTCACTTTTTTTTTTTTTACTTTTCTCCTTTCAATCTCTTTCTTGTTGTTTATGAATGTAGTTGTCTACCAAACATTATTCATTTCAGTCACACACGTACATTCCGATAATTCCTTGAGCCATCATTGCTACTATCCCAATGTGTTATTTACCAATCCACATAGGTCAACTTAGGCTTGAGCACAATGTTCCCTCTCTGACACACTTTAACAGTTAAATACTCAGTTTTACTCTGCAAAAAGATAACACATCTTATAAGACAACGAATACAAAATAATTTAATTTGAATAGTCCAAGGCTTACATTTGTTTAATTACTCGTGCAATGAAATGATTATAGACTGCAAAAAAATATTGTCCAAAATTGAAAAGGAAGAAAACCAAGACCTGGGACCCAAACTTTGATCAAAGGAATCTCACCAGAGCTATTATTTTGCCTAGTAACATTAGGGAATCTCAATAAGATTACCTTTTACTCAGCATTAAAACAGTAGGACCCAACTACAACGCATTTTCACGATGACTTCATCCTTCAAAACCAAGATTACCATCCATTTTAAAATTCCCATGTTTTCATCATCCTCTCTGGATCTCTCCATTGTACCTTTTCATGCATTCCCTCATTTCATCTCTGTTACATAGCTTTGAATCTTAACAACATAAAATTACTTTATGTGTGTGTCACAATTATAACACCCAAATTGTTCCTAAATAATTCAGTACCAAGTGTGGTTGTTTTGTTTCATTGCACCTTACCCTCTGTTTTTACAGGAAATGTGCATAGGATCCATCTCAGCCTCTGCACTTTCCATCATTCATGTTGACAACTAGTCTTTAGGAGAACATTATTTTTTTCAAAATTATGTCTAGGTTAATGAGCAGTATCATTACAAACAACTTACGTTTATATATTTAACTCTGGGGGATTGATTAAGAGGTACATTTCCTAACTACTTTTTTTGGTTTTCAAACCTTAGGCTCATACTTGTGTAACTATTCTTGTATACAAAAGGTATATTTCAGTTTGATATGTTCATTTTAACTAATCACTAATTGAGCCACATATCAAATATATGCATGAAAAGGTAAATCATTCATTGTGAAAAAGATGAGAAAGAAAACTAAACTCTTTAATAATCCTCAAACACATGGGGCAAATGCTCCCTGTACTATATCAATTCCAACATACATCTAACCTATTATTGGAAAATGACAAAAATATTTTTGCAAAAATAACCTTAAATAAAATGAGAGTGTAAATAAAAATTACTTCTAGAATCTTTTATCCAGAAATATTCTGGATTTGGATATCCATAATACATTTTTGAATTATGGAAATTTTTATTCGAAATATATTTTTAATTTTGTGTTCTGGATTTTTTTATCCTGAGTGTATTTTTTATTTTTTAATTATATTTATTATTTCAGATTTTTAAATTCGTAATAAGGATAATTTTGAAATTTTAAAAATATGATAGGGTACAGGTTAAGAAATTACAAACACATGGAAGCAAATCTACGGGCTTGGCCCAATGTATAGAAGAAGGAAAAGCTACTCCATACCTCACAAAAAGGCTGTGTCCTACTTCTCCCCATAGTTCTTTTAATTTTCTACTCCATACCTTTCGTGAGTGCTGGATTGGAAAAATCTAAATTTTCTACTTCAATTTTTAATTGCACAATTTGAAAAATATATTTTGACATTCACAATCCAAAATACATTTTGACATTTAAAAATATGTGTTAGATTATATAATCTGCAAATGTATTTTTAATGATTTAGAATATATTTATTAATTTTAAATTATACAATTTAGAATGTATTTATATATTACACAATTTAAAATATATTTCTAGATTGTGTAATTAAAAATATAGTTTTGAATTTGAAAACATATTCTAAATTGTACAATTTAAAATACGTTTTCAGTTACATAGTCCATAGTATATTTCTATATTTAAAAATATATTCTAAATTATACCATTCACTATATATTTTCATATTATATAATTCAAAATACATTTCTAATTTTTAAATTGCATAATTCATAATGTATTTTGAAATTAAAGAATCTAAAATCTAAAATATATTTCTAGATTGTATAATTCAAAATATGTCCTACTAGAAAAATATTTAATAACAACTAATTTAGAGATAAAAAAATAATAAGTTACTAAAATAATTAAGTTAGATACTACTTTAGAAACTAATTTAGAATGTAAAGTGATTAATAGTTAAAACCTTGATAACTAATTTTGGATACCAATTTAAAAATTATTTTATAAATTTTTATTAATAATATAAAGTACTTTAAATATCAGTAATTTATTAACTTATAAAATAACATCTAACTTAATTATTATAATAATTAATTATTTTTTATTTCTAAAATTATTTGTTATTAAATATTTTTTTTAATGCAACTCAGGAATAATTTAGACTTTTTACCTATAAAATATAGAAAGAAATTATGAGAGTGTGGAAAGAATAGAGCCCACAAAAATGACACCGATGATCAATTAATTAGTTATTTTGGAAGCTTACATCTTTTTAAGAATTAATGATAAGATCACTAACCAACTTTATGAAATTAAAATCTGTCTTTACATGTTAAATTAGGGGACATACATACACCCCTAACTATGAGAAATGTGTATAATTTGAATCATTGATGTTGTTTGGAAATGAGAGTGTAAAAAGAGCTAATATGTATTAAAGTTTCCTCCTCTTCAAAATTAATTATGTATGGTTAGAATATTTTAATTTAGTATTAATATATATAATTATAGAATAACTTCAATGAAATATGTTTAATATGATCAAGTTAGACTTAAAATTATATTATATTTATTGGAGGTTAATTTTAAGTTCTTCAAATATAATTTTCTTTTCTTACTTTAAGACATTTTTTTATTATTATTAAAGAAACATATTAAATTATATAAGAATAACTTCTTTCTCAAACTGTTAACTTTATCTGTTATCTAAATATTCCTACTCACCTAAAAGACAGAAGGACAACACATAAAAAGATAAAATTTTATACATCATTGTGTGTAGGAAAACAAAAAAGAGAATTTTTTTTAAGAAACTCATTTCAAATTTTATAAAGTCCTATTCGGTAAGTCTCCAAAACAAAATTTATAAAACATTAGAGAATATGATAGATATGAGAAATATATTATCTAACATATTATAATATAATTTCTTAAATATTAAACTTTAAAAAATTACTCAGCACAAAAATTTATGGTTACATTTTAGTGTCATACGAATATTTTGGAAATTATATTTCTCCCTTATGGTAAAATTCTACCTGGATAAGATGCTAATCTGATTTTATTGGATTTTGGATTTGCCTTTTTCTTTGGATTCAGTTGCGCATTCTTTTCTTTTCAAAGAAAAAATATATTCCTTATAATTAACAATTCATGTGGAGTGAAACATATAAAAAAAAGTGATAATAAAGAGTGGTAAGATTATTATTCATTCACTTCTATTTATTTGGATTATTGTTATGGAATGTATTTATTTATCACTTACATGTCTCATTAAAGTTCATATAGTTTGAATTAAACTATTAATGTCAGATTATTTAAATATATATATATATATATATATATATATAATAAATGGTAAATAATTTTAGATATTAATTATTATATTTTATATAATATTTTATAAATTAAAAAATTATTATTTCTATTATTTTAAATTTTGAAATCAAAGATAATTTATTATTATATTTAATAAGTTATTTTATAAATTGAAAAATTATATTTAGTTTGTTAAATTAATTTATATTATTAATAAAAATTTATAAATTATTTTTAAAATGGTATTTAATATTACATATCAATATTTTAGTTACTAGTTATTTTATATTCTAAATTAATTACTAATTTATAATTAAAAATTAATTTAAAAACTATTTTATAAATTTGTATTAATAATAAAACTTATTTTAAATACTAATTTTTTTAATTTATAAAATATTATCTGATTTTATCAATATAATGATTAATTATTAGTGTATTTAATATTTTTTGTTTTGGACAACTATAACAAGGAGAACTCAGCTTCTTTCTATCTTTCATTAAAAAGTTAATTATCAGAATTATCATTTGGTTTTTGTTATTATAAACTTGTTAAATTTTGTTATTTACAAAATAATTGTTACGTATTTTATAATGTAAAATTCTAAAATAAAGAGACATGTTGTATGTTGTGAATGTATATTGGGTAATTATTAACATCTTCATAAATATTGTATTTATTAGTAAATTACACAATGTTATATTTAATAACAATTATATTATATTTTTTGTAAGTACAAATATATTATAAATATAATATAATTAAATGGAAAAACACTTGAAAAAAATATTTGTGTAACATATTTAAATTTGGTATCATGTTTTTTTGATAATTACAAAAATATTGTAATTCCAACTTTAAAAATACAAAAAGTGTTTTTTTCATCTTTATAGTCGATACTTATATCAATATTTTTATAATATAGTTATTGTAGGTCAATTGTAAATAGTAAATAATATGAAATCCTAACGTGAAAAACAAGAAATAACACAGGAAGGGAATGTTAAATTGTGTTTTGAAAAATTCGTACTTTTTCATAGATATTGTTTGTTCGTTTGTTGTCAAATGATATATGTATAAATAAAATATTTGAAAAAACTTTGAATGATTAGTTCTAATTTTTCCTCCTTTCTTTTGATTAAACAATGGAATAACATGCAATGTACAAGATTAAGGAAAATATATATATTCAGTATTTTATATTAGTTCATCTGATTTCAAAGATTACATTTAGTTCTTAACCAATCAATCAAGTTTCACTATGCAGTCTACTGTTGTGAAGTACAAGTGACTATTCTTTGATCAAGTCACTCGTTACTAAGATTGGGTATTCTTGAAATTAGTCATTCCTAGCTGAACACACAACATATGAGTGATCAACATATCATTGGTTTTGCTCACTAAGAAAAGTAGTTATTACATTCCCTTTTCTGGTCGTTGAGTAACTCTAAATTCTCTTTGTTGATTTCTTTCTTCTTTCATCATTGTTTGATGAGCTCTTATGTTGAGAAGAATTAAATACATGGCATGGAGCATTAAATTCTCTTCTCCTACATCACATTTATGATAGTTGGAAATACTAATCTTCCTCGGTAACATATCCTTTTACACCAAACATTGGTTAAAAGTGCACATCATATAAGATAGACAACTAAGTCGAAGTTGAAACTAGTCATGTAAGATAAATTTGTGGTCATTTCAGCTTTAGCTCGTATCCCCAAAGTATTTTTTTTAACATTGTTGCTTGACATGAATGTTCTTTGGACAAACATATAAGACAATATTTGTTTCTTCAAATTTAAGCTTTGAAATATTCTTCATGCATGTCAGCTTCAAGTATTGATTTGTACTTATCATCTCAGTGATCTTCAATTAGCTTATCGAATGGAGAAGAACTTGATTCTTTCGTCGGTTAGAAAAAGCATATGCATTTGTGATTTGATCAACATCTGTCAAACACAATTGCCTCACGTATTCCAAGCATTAAGCTTATTCCACTTCATGTATTCCAATATTTTTAGCACATAACCAAAATATAGTTAGGGTATACTATTTTTGTTCTAACACTTAAGGATGCATCTAATTTGAAAGCATTTTAAAGGTTGTTTCTATTCTAATTGACTTAATCATTATAAATTGATGCTTGTATAGGGGTTATTTGTTAGGCACTACAATATAGACATATGATATTGGTTCTCTTTAGGGATTGTGTTCTCCATAACTTAATGTCTAGCATTACATTTATCCATATAGTTTAAAACATCTCTTAACTTTCTTTTTTATTCATGATAACTTTGACAATTTCCATTTTGCTTATCTTGAAGGACTTATATTTTGTGCCCTAAGGATGTAAAGAACATCTTTGAAGATTGCATGATTGTCTGACATTTTCTCTATTCTTCAAGTATATGATTGACACTTTTTGTTTTCTTTGTAGTAGTATTTGATAATTCTTGAAAACTTTGTTTAATCTTTGTGGAGATCATTTATTCCTTTGTGAAGGCCGTTTATCATGGTCTCATCTATCTTTTGCTTTGTGTACTTTAATCTTAACTTATATCTTTAACAAGAACTTGATCTTTGGTCAAAATAAAGTATCACTTTGATTTCTTTTTTGGCTAAGTTGGCTACACACTAAATAAAGCATAATATACACACCAAAATTATCTTGTTTGTCTTAGATCAAAATTTGGGGATCGAATGAAAAGACTTAAGATATGTAAGACTTTCGTCTTATGTAAGCTTATAATATATATATATATATATATATGTGTGTGTGTGTGTGTGTGTTAATGCTCTATGCTACTTTAATATTAAATTTATTGATTTCACGAAGAATCTTCATATTTTCTTCACTTTTGTCATAAACAAAAAGGGCAAGACTTGTAGTTTTAATAAGATTAAGTAGATAATGGGTTGGGTTGTTCAATGTGGTTTTTGGTTTAAGATTAAGAGGTTGAGGTTGAAAGTTTGTCAAGGTTAATATTTGGGTTGGTGTTTAAGTGAATTGTAATATAGGAGAAGGTGGTAAGGTTGGTGGAGTATCCCTAGCATTGATAAATTGAATCATAATGGTGGACATCTGATTAGTTAAGAAATGTGGTAACTCATTCATATTATTTGTCTATTGTGCATCATGCTCTTCCAATATTTGTTGCACTTGTTCCACATTAGCATAGTTTGGTTGCATCGATGGTACTATGGAGATGGGTTGAACTTCTTATGTGCATGGAATTTAGCTAGATCTTCCACTAATGTTGGAACCTTATCATCTACTTCAGCTTTGGCCTTAGCCCTAGCTTCTATATTTGCTTTAGATTTAATACTAGATTCTATTTATTGTTCAACTACAAGCTTTTGAGTATACTTTGGTTTGCTAGTGGAGTTAGAAGTAATGTAAGGCTTGCACATTCAGCTGGAGTAAAAGGCCTACTTAACTTTGGCCTCATTCGTTGGTAATGTTTGCCTCACCTAATCATTTAATGATTTTTATGTCTATTGAAGATTATGAAGATATGTCTTCTTTTTCATCATCACCTATTAGTACTAGAGGATGAGATGGAGCTGACAAAAAATGTATTAAATGTGATCTCTTTGTTGTGGAAGACTCAATAACCTTTACTTGCCTTTCCTTTTGGAGGAGAATTCCTAAGCATCCTCATAGGCCCATCCATTTCTCAAAAAGGAGTCTCATGGGTTTTTCACTAGTCATTTTGATAAGGGTAGCAATACTAAGGATTGAAAGAGAGACTTTAACATCACCTTCAACCCAAAACTTTAAGGCAATGGGTTTGTGGGTCTTTCTCCTTATATATTGCACATCTCACTCATCTCCACTTAATGTAGGACCCCTAACTCCACTCTTGAATTCCTCACAATCTCTCCTCAAGTGTGAGTCTTCATACATTTCAAACTTCCCTTCCACCTCAAAAGTGTTCTACCCACAAGTCATCTACCCATATAAACTTTCCACATACGACATCAATTGTTGAGTTCCTCAACCTACCAGAGAGAGTCAGTATCTAACCTGAGATATGTGAATCCAATGAGTCCCAAGTCATGAATCAACCCATATATAAGAGATATTGACATCACTTTTAACCCAAAACCTTAAGACAATAGGTTTGTAGATCTTTCTCTTTGTATACGACTTATCTCATTCATCTCCACCCAATATCAGACTCTAACTCCACTCTTAAATTATTCACAGGAGTAAAAAAAGTTAAATTGCAAAGAAAAATTTACTGATGATTGATTCTCTTAGGTACTTAATATTAGAGTACTCATCTTAATCTATAATCATAAATTTTTACTATGAGATATTTTAGAATTAATAATTTAGAATTGTTAAAATTTAATTCCAAATTATGTATTACATAATGAAAGAGAATCCAACTCAGAATATTTCTTTTGAAATGTACAATTCTCATATTTTTTATATATTCGGGATAATATGCCCTTAGTGATTTTATTTTTATAATTGAAAATAATATTTTTTAATGTTATAATTGTCATATATAAGTTTGTTTTAAATAATGAAAAATATAATGTTATTATTAGTGTAAATCAAATATTAAGATTATCATAAATGTAGACAGAATGGAACTTCCTAATTATATTCTTTGTAATAAAGTTGGAACTTGTAAATATTACATACATTATAAGTTATAAGAATGTTTATATATAGACGGATATTTTAGTCATTTGCATTCAAATACTTTTATCTCTTTCTGTTATTTTTCCTTATCATTTAATTTATGCATTTTTTTTATTTCTTTTACTATTTTATTGCAAATTTCGAACATCTTTATTTGTAAAGATATCTATGAACAATTACATTTAGTTTATAAAATTTAACACATAGGCTTATGATGAAGATTTTACTTCTAGATTCTTCATATAGTTAGAAAATTATGTCGGTTCTTGATGACAAAAATTACTTAAAAGAGTTCCATATCAGATACAGATTTTAAAGAAAATATATTTTTGCTATTATATTGTAACTTAGAGGTATAAAAATAAATTAGGGAGGTGCAAAACAATCAACAAATCAGAAGAAATGGCTTGGATTGGAGAATAGACCTCTCCAAACTCATGTCAGGAGTGGCCCAAGAATTGGGATAGTTTAACCTTAATATTCAGAGGCAATTTCTTCCTCCACCTCCAAATATCTTCCTGCAGCACCATAGTTATTTTATTTCCAAAACTACTCTTTAGCAAAAGGTTGAGCTTTTTTTTTTAATTTTATAATCCCTTCCAAACACTAAAATTCGAAATATAAAATATATTTTAATTTTAGAATTTATAATACAATTTTGTATTTTGAATTTTAGAAATTATATTTTGAATTCTAGAATCTATAAAATATTTTTAAACCCAAAAAATACATTTTGAAATCTAAAGTTCATAATCTATTTTCAAATTCTAAAATTTAAAATAAATTTTGTATTTTGAATTCTAAAATTCAAATGTATCGATCATTGTTTACATTTATGTGGGTGATGGTGAGATTTTTGGTGCATGGAGAGAGAAGAGAAGAGATGAGGGTTTTGGGGATTTTTACTAAGGGTCAAATAGTAATTTCATCTTCCCCATAGAGGTGCATAAGCAAATATGGACGTGCAGGAAGAAGCTTCCATATTCATATTCAGTGGCCCAACGCCTCCTAGTGTTACCATTCTACTTTTATGAAAATGATATCAATGAGAAGAAAAAGAAGAAGAAAGAGTTCTAAAATATTAATTAACGTTTTTTCTATGTAAAGTTCAATATTTTAGGACTTATCATTATATCACTTTATAATATATTTACAGAGTTTAATATGAACGGCTGTAGAAAAGTAACCTTGGGATGAAAATAATTTTTATAATACAGTTAGTGCAATGGGAATGTTTATTAGTTAACTCAAGTGCAAATGGTCAAATCTTTGAAAAAGGAAATAAATGTCACTAGTCACAACCTAATATATATCATGGATATTTTGAATGATTTTTGTGAAAGATACATGTAAAGTCATTTTGAACCTACACAACATTAGTACAGTTTGAGAATAATTTATTTTATATTGACCAATGACCAAGATGTGCTTTTATGATTTCTACTTACATGAGTAAAGCATTTCCAAGTCCATAATGTTTAAAAAAAAAATCAGATTCAATCACCTTGATTAATTATATCCTTCAATTACAATAGAATTTCAAAATAATTTTGTTGAATACAATTTTACATATAAGATATGTTCTAATGATCTTGTGAAAAGATTGTGTTTTTAATCATTGATAGTCCCACCATACTATCACTATACTATTTGTCAACTCTTGAAACTAGTTTATATCCAATAAAATGTTAATTAACTAGAAATAGGTATTAGTATTGGTAAATAAACTCATCAATTAGGGATCCACACAAATATATAATTTTTTTTTAATGAAGAGAATTCTTAAAAATGTAAAGAATGATTTAAACTTAACTAAAACATTTTCATACGCATAATCTATAATCTAAAGCAAGTAGAATAACTTAACTAAAACATTTTCATACGCATAATCTATAATCTAAAGCAAGTAGAATTGTTATCCTTTTACCAATCAACAATACTTCATGTGATTTTGGTAGGCTTATCTCACAAGTGTTGGGCTTGAAGGTTATTTGATAACCTTTGTCACACAACTAGCTTATGCTTAGGAGGCTATGTTTTAGACCTTTCACAAATAGCACATCATTGATCAAGAATGTATTCTTGTCTCTAATGGTTTCTCTTTCAAGAATTCTCTCTTTGTTGTTATCCCCATATGTCACATGACCTTCTTGCTTAAGGAGTAGATTGACAAACTTGTTTTTATCCCTTGTCATGTGCATAGAACAACCACTCTCCATGTATCATAAGTGTTTGTTTGTTGTCAAATAACCCTGCAAGAAACAAGATCAAGGAGCAAGATTTGGTCCCCTTATAAATTTAGGTCCATAGGCATTAACTGGGACATTAGGAACCTTAAAAATCTTAGGAACCCACTTTAAAACACCTTTGGGAATAGAAAACCTCCTCATTCTGTAGAATCTAACAGTATGCCCATTTTCATGCAATAAAAGCAAATTTTTTAACCGGTTGTTTCGACAAAACAACAGGTTGTGTTTCAAAGAAACTACAAAAGGATTTTGAAACTGACATGTTCTTGCTGTTTGGGTTAAATCCCAGTCCAGCCTTTCCAAAAACACAATTTTGTGAGTTAATAACAATTTCAAGATTTGATTGGCCTTTGGAAAACTTGTCCACAATTTTTAAAATATAGTGGACCTTCTTTTGAAAAGATTCACAATTTTCACAAAAGCTTGAATCAACACACTTACAAGAAGACTTTTGGTAAATCATTTCTAGGTTTTCAAAATCAGTTTTTGAATTGTTTAACTCTTATTCTAAGGTCTTAACTCTATTTTCCAACCAGTTGTTTAACCCCTTCAACCATTTATTCAGAAGGGTCATCTTATTAGCTTCCTCGTGAGTTTCTTTGAAGGCATCAAGAAATTGACTATAATTTTCAAAATTAAGTGCTTGAACTTACACTACTTGATTTGGATTCTTCCTTTGCCATCAAACACAGATTGACTTTTTCATCTTCCTTAGATGATGATCTTGAGAATGAATCATCATTATCTTGCCAAGATATGTGGGTTTTTCTTGCTTTGCCTCTCTTTTCAACTTTCTTGATTGCCCCTCTCTCTTTGCTCTCATTGTTTGGACAATCAGTTCCCTGTTTACCACATCCAAAACAAGTATAGTTTGTAGAATTAAATTCATTCACTTTCTTACTATTATACATGTTTGGTAGTTGATTCTTGTCCTAACTAGTCTTCTTTAAGAACTTGCCAAACTTCCTTGTGAGCAAGTTGAGAGTCTCACCATCATTGCACTCAATTGAGTCTTGACAATCCTTATGACCAGCACCACTTAAAGCAATGCTCTTCACATGTTTTTCTTCATTTTCTTGGTCATTAATCTAGTTCATCTCAAGTTCATGCTCCCTTAGCTTTCCAAACAAGGAGGCTATGGTCAATGTGGTCAAATCCATGGATTTTGATATTGCAGTGAACTTTGGTGCCAAGATCTATCCAAGCATTTGAGGATATTGATGTTCAACTCCCTCTCTTTCAAAGATCTTGTCAAGGTTAATGAGGTGATTCACTATGTGGGTGAATCTTATGGTTTACCCTTTAAGCATCCTGAAAATTTCATATTCTTGGATCAAGGCATGCTTCCTTGCTCTCTTCACATCAGTTGTGCCTTCATGGGTAACCTCAAAGATGTCCCACATCTCCTTTCCAGATGCACATTGTGAGACCTTGAAAAAATCATCAGAATTCAAAGTAGAAATGATAATATTCTTGGCAATGCAATCATATTGAGCTCTTTTACTTTCACTCTCAGTCCATTGGGACCAAGGGTTTTCAATGAAAACATAATCTTTTTCAAGCTTAGGTACAAAAGGGCCATTTGTGATAGCATCCTAGATTTCTCTATCAATTGATTCAACAAAATTTTCATTCTAACCTTCCAAAATTGATAGTCCAGTTCATAAAATACCCTCCCCAAAGGGTATTTTTTCAGCCCTTTTAGAAAAGGTTTAGGATCGAAACTTAAGTAACTTTCAAGAACTCAACTCCTGATGCCAATTGTTAGAATTAATGGCCTAAACAAGAGGTGGGTGAATTGTTTTCACGAGATTTTCACAAAGTTTGAAGGTAGAGTGAAAAGTTATGAAAAATGAACCAATTGATTTTCTATTCAACTCAATAAAATTTATGTTTTAAGGTTATTTCCAGAAAATCAATTTGTTGTTTTCACGAAACAACCAGTTGTTTATACCAGCAGAATATGAAACCAAGTTAAAATAGTTTATAAGAGTAGAGATAGAGAGAATCACACAGTATATTTATATTGGTTCACTCTAAACCAAGAGATACATCCAGTCCTCAGCTAACCACTAAGAGTTCACTATGTAATCAAACCTAGATTACAAAACACACACCAAGAGTGATGATCTTGAACCCCTCAAGAACACACACCACTCCTTGGCAATACCACAGTTTCCAGAAACACTTTTCGAAAAATGCCTTACACAACAACACAGAAATACAATGTTCAAGAAAAAGATAATAAAATACACCTGGGTATACATAGCTTATAGTTCAGAAGAATACAAAACCCAATCTTATTCCACACACTTGAGGTGATCCAAAGATTTTGAATTCTTGAAAAACGTTTTAAGCAATCTCTCTTTCTTAGTCAGTTCAAAAGAATGTTAAACAACCTTTATATAACCTCAATCAAGTGGTCAAAGTTGTTAGATCAAGAATCAAAAGCAGTTGGAAGCATTTAAAACAGTTCAAACCACTTAACAAAATTTTGTTATGAAAACAACAGGTTGTTTTCCAAAACAATCGATTGAAATAGTTTTCCTGTTAAGGTTTTCATAAAAACAACCAATTGTTTTATCGAAATAACCAATTGTTTATGTTTTACAGCAAAGACAAAACAAAGCAAAGCTTTTCCGAATCATTTTAAAAATCACTGAGTGTCAAACAACTGGTTATTTCGACATTTCAACAAGTTGAAATTTCACATCCTTTTAGAAAACCCATCTTTTCAAAAAAGATAAAGATTCAAATGAGTTTGGATCATCTTAAGGAGTGAATTAATAAGTTAAAAACTACTAGACAACACACACATACCCAGCAACAAGGTCTTCAAGCATTCCACAGAGATTTGAAGGCATCAAAGCATCTTGTTCAACAAAAGAAACTTTTTGAAAAAAAATAGATTACATTGCTTCTAATTATATATCAATTCTCTTAAATTTTTATAAAAATATTGACCTAAGTGCTCTATTTAAAATGTTTCGAAATCTCAGACTAAAACTAAATCTTTCAATTTTAATCAATGTTTGAATGCTGATAAAAAAAATAAAAAATCAATGTTTGAAAAGCTCAGATTATATTGCTTCTAATCATATATCATTCCTCTTAAAATATGTATAAAAACATTAAGCCAAGTGCTCTATTTATAGAGTTTCAAAATTTCTAATTAAAACTAATTCTTTTACTTTTTAATAAATTATATTAATATTTAATCAATTATATTTTGAAAACCATTTAAAAACATATAAAGCCTTCCATAAAGAAGAACCACGAGAGTAAAGGTTACACTATGCAAAAATGTTGCTAGAACGTAGAGAACTCCTTAAAGCTCTAGAGAAAGATCCTTAAGCTTAAAGTAGGAACATTATCAAGTATATGGATTTGTTTAAAGTCTCAAGGAGAACACTAATTATGTCTCTCTAATCACATGGGAGAGATCTTATTCATTGTATATGTCGAAAATGCCACCCCTCCCCAAAGTGTAAGATGATCTAAACTAGGACAGAGAGCTTAAAAACCTTGTATTCATTGAAAGACCAAACATTCTCTAGTAATCAGACTCAATAATTAAATGACCATTCAAGTACTCAATCTTCTTATATTATCCAAGAGTAGCTAAAGGGTAAAGAATACCTAGCTAAACCAAGAGTGACTTGTGGAAAAAATACTCCTTGACAACCATTCTTGGCTATGATCCAAAAGAATACTCGGTGATGAAGACCATCTAGCCTCGACACCTTTGGCTAAGAGGAAAGAAGAAGGTAAAGCCTCATGGAGGAAAAATCTACACTTGAAGAGTAAAATACTATAATTTTCTTCCTTCTTCTTAGTCTTGTAGATATTATATAGGTGAAGTTTCTCTTGTATTTGTTGTAGATTTTTGTAGAGACATGTGTGGGCTTTGTTTGGGCCTCTTTTGGAACCTCAATTAGATGGTCATGAACCCTAGGGAAACTTATTTTTTCGGCCAAACACTAACGGAGAAGAGAGTATAGAGTCGAAGTCCAATACCAAGTAGAATTGGACAATTTTAGTGCAAAATGGGGCTACCCTTGTTTTACATGTAAGGGCTCCAAATTTTCTTCATTTGAAGCTGCATTTTATCTTGTTTTAAAAGTCCCACATCCCTTGTAGCTAGATAGGGAAGAGGGTCAAATCATTTATAAAAAAAGTCCCTTGCCTCTTGAAAAAATCACCTTTGAGTGAATGAGAATTTATTTATTTAAATGCTTTGTTTTCTTGTTCCTAAGGTCTTAAATAGGAGTAATATTCTCCTTTCCTCATTCAAGGATCCTTCCTTGAAGATAGGAACATGAGTTTCTTCATAGAAACTTGAAGTTTAACAATTTTCTTAAGTCTTCCGCTAGGCGCTTGAGAATGCTTCAAATCACTTAGTTAGCCATGAGTGACTAGTTGTACATAATACTTGGGATGCACCAAGAGTGGCTTAACTAAAGAATACTCAAGGGGTTAACCAATGTACTTTGCAACAGTTGTTTTCCTAGTTAAACATGGCTTGTTGGCCAAAAATGGAATATAGTCTATTGCAACAAATGAACGAGTATAAATGGTTGTGTATATTTTCTTTCTTCATTATCTTCCTTACATTATATGTTATTATGATCTTCTCTTAACCAAGAAGGAGAGTGAATGTGAAAATATGAACAAAAAATGTTTTAACAAAGTGTTCTTAAATGAAGTATTTAGATCTACACCTGTAGTGGTTGGTCAGATTCAAGAACTATTCACTTGTTAAAATAAACTAGTAAATATTTCAATTAAGTGGTTCAATTGAATTGCAAAAGTTGTGTCTGTTGTGACCTCTTAGACAAAATGGTTATGTTTAAAATAAGTTTTCAAATATGTTTGTCTAATATGTTATAAAGTGCTAAGGTGCCTCTTCTATATTTCATCAAACGTAACTTGTTGAAAAAAGATTTATGAAAACAAACTTCATTAAGTTAGTGTGTTTCAAAAAATCATCTTTGTTAAAATTTGCATCTGCGTAAGTACATTAGACAAAACACTTATCGTCTGATATCTTAACCAACAATTTCGTTTGAATACTTACAATGAGACTATGCTTGCAAAAAGATTTTAGAAATTAATGAAATCACAATTCAACCCTTTCTTGTAATTTTTCTATTTTTAACATCTTAAACTTATAATTGTTTCTAATTTTAGGTTCAAAATCATCTCAAATTCTTGATGGTAGGTTTACTTTTATAACTAGTATGATTATTTCTTTCAATCATAATGAATTTGTTAAAGGCAAGCAAATTAAAAAATATATTTGTATTACCTCTAAAGGCATTAACATGTTATCCAAAAAAAAGTGAGTGGAGGGAATGTGGTGATTAAAATTGACATTAAATAAGCTTTTAATATTATTAGTTGAGACCTTTTAGTTCAAGTTTTTCAATAGTTTGGTTTCTATCAAACCTTTAATTCTTGGATTCTAGTTATTTTGAAGTTTGCTTACTTTCCTTGTAATAGAGAAGTTGGACAGGGAGATCCACTTTCTTCACTTCTTTTTTTGTATTGCAAAAGAAGTTTTGAGGAAGGGAATATTTGATCTAATGGATTCTAAAAAAAAAGGCTCCATTGATAAGTGTCACAATTTAGTAATATTTCATACAAAAAGATAGACACTTATGGATTGTAATTGATAAAATAGTTATAATTGAACCTCTAGTTTAGGAATTTTAACCTTTTTACACATTTTTGGATTATAAGATGAATATGAACGATTTATTCCCAAATTTGTGTTAGTTTCAAGAATCTAAGGGAAAATTGAGGTAAAGGGCTAAAGGAGAATGAACAAGTGAAAGACAAAATGAAAAGACAAAATGAAAAGAAAAAATTTGAACATTGAAAACTTGCCCAAACTCACCCAAGCAAGATCACTCTAGAGGAACTCGCATAAAACTCGCTTAAGCGAGATGTCACTTAGCCCAAACCCAATTAGGTTAAATAGAAGGCATGGGGCATAACCTTAGTCATGATTGAGGGGAACCAAATAAAGGAAACCCTAAAGGAGGCAGTCATCAAGGAGAAATGCTCTGAAATCTTCTTTTCTTGTCGTCCATGCTTGTAATAGCCACCTTGAGTGACTATTCTTTCCTTTGGGATTGTGAGTAATCTGTTTAAATTCTTATGTATTACGGTGATATTTATCTATAATATTCAGTTCTTGATTGATGATTGGTATTATTATTTTATTAAGCTTGAAACTATTCATAATTTTGATCCTTAGATTTGACTAGAAAGTAGTTTTAAGCATCTAACCTAAATGATAATGCTTAACATATTTGAATGCTAGGAATAGATCTGAAAATATTAATTTTTTTATAACATATGTTCGTAAGAATTAGGAGTTTTTATAAATATGCGAGGAATCGATATTTAGGAGACTCTCTAAATAATTTTGTATGCGAGAAATCAATATGAATGATTTTTATATGTGCATCAATGTCAAACAAAATGGGGTGTTATATGTTTAAAATTACAAATGAGTGAAAAAGGATTAACCTCATTCCCAATTTTCTTAATTGAAATATTTTACTCATTTACTATGCTTTTATTTAATTTCATGCAAACCATTGTCAATATCAAATCAAATCAAATTAGTGTACATAATCTTATATTTAGTGAATGCTACTATCAGGATTTTAAATAATTGTTCCTTGTGGGTTCAATATTCGTCCTTAGGGACAAATTATTACTTATTTTTTTTATTGCGGAAGAAGTTGAGTAGGGGAATATTTGTTCTAATGGATTCTAAAATAATTGTTCCATATGGCTAATCTTAAAGGTTTTATGTTCCCTTCTCACGTGTTTATATGCAAATGGTGTTTTTTTTCTTTTACATGGCCAATAGAAGCACACTTACCAATCTCATACAATTTCTTCATTCTTATGGTATGGCTTCTAGGTAATGGCTAAACCTTATTAAAATCATTTTTATAATATTAAAAATTATGTTTCTTCCAATAGAAGAATTAAGAGGTTGTTAAGTTGTAATATAGTTTTTATTCCTTTTATCTAGTTAGGTGTTTCCATTTTTCTTGGGCGTTCCTAGAACATGTTACCTTCAACTGCTTGTTGATACAATTCGTTTTAAATTGCCTTATTGGAAAGCTAAATTTCTTAGTATGATGGGTAAAATTTAAATGGTTAATTCTATCATTGCTAGTTCTCTTTCTTATAGTTTTTATATCTATAAGTGGCCAACTAATATGCTTAAAGAAGTTGATAGAGGGATCAGGTACTTCATTTGGATAAGGGATGTTAACCAGCAATGTTTGATTATTATTAAATGGAATCATCTATGTTCTAGTAAACTTGCAAGTGACCTACAAGTTATGAATATACATGGCAACAAAAATTATTTTCTTAGACTTGCTTGGGATTTTTCTTATAGCCTTATAAGTTGGGCTATGTTGATGAGATCTAGATTCTTGAAGACCAAATATAATAAGTTTGTTTTATACAAATCTTCTCCGGTCAGACCTAACATTAATGAGTGGTATGATATTATTTTGGATAGTACTCGTTGGATTTTGGCTAATGGTGAGAAAATTAAGTTTGGAATGATAATTGGTATTATAATATCTATATCTCCCATTTTGCTAGGGTTTCTAGAGTGAGGAGGTATAAGCTATCTTCTAAAGTGGCACATGCTTGGAATGGTAACTCTTGGTCTCTATCTTCCTCGTTGAAAAATATTTTGGAGTTGGATAATCTTTGTAACTTGATTTTCACTGAGTACCTGATATACCTAATTAGTATTTGGATGACTCTAGTACTCTGAGTCAAAAAGTGTCTAAGACTTTATTTCTCAATTGTCATAATTTCTCTAACTAGGAGGGTTGATTTGGGTGAATTTCATACCACTTGCTAAAACTATTCTTCTATGGAAGCTTTTACATAATAGAATTCCTTCATATAAGGATATTCAAGTTAAAGGTATTTTGATTTACTTTATATGTTCTTTATGTAAGAAGCAAAAGGAAAACTCTTTACATATTTGTTTTGAGTGCAACCTTACTCTTAAAATATTGGCTTGGCTCTAACAAGCTTATCCAGGCATGACTTTCTCTTCTCTTAATGATATTTTGCAGTTTCAAAAAGTTCCAGGCAGTCCTCTTGTGAAGGATATTCATGTTACTACTATTACTTATATTCTTTGGTTGTTGTAGAGAATGAAAAACCATGCTAGGTTTAACAAAGCATTAATGTGGATATGGATATGATGATACACACTATTCAATGATACATCAAATTATCAAGTAATTCTTCTAGAAAAAGGATGAATAATAATGTTGTTGACTTTTCTGTTTTTAAGTTTTTTTATACTCAAACAAGGCCTCGAAAAAAAACTAGATCTCTTCAAATCATTTAGAAAATGCATGATATGGGATAGGTTAAAATTGATACCGATGGGACTGTTAGAGGTAGCCCAGGTCATGATGTTTGTGGTGACATTTTTAAAGGAAGTCGTGGTGAATAAATTGATAGTTTCTCCTTTTATCTTGTTGTTCAAAAATCTTTTTATGTGGAGCTTATGGGTGTTATTTTTTTCTATTAAGTTCTAATGGTCTTGTGGTTATAGGTGAGTGTAGTTAGAATGTGATTCCTTCTTAGTCTACTAAGTTTTTTCTCTCCTTGGTCTCTTCCTTGGACTATTAGAGATAGATGGAGGAAATGCATTAAAAGTTGTAATAATATGGAGTGTGTTTTGTATGTTTATGCGCATGAGTTTCATGTTCTACCTCCTATCATTAGAATAGAGTTTTTTCGCAATAGGTACCAATCCCCTAATTACTTTTTTGTTTAATTTTTTTTGTTGGAGTGTGCTTTGTATGTTTCTGAGCATGAATTTAATGATTTATCTCCTGTTTTTTAATGTTTTTTTTTTTTGCAACAGGTATCAACTCCCTAATTACCTTATATTATTAGTTTAGAGTTTTTTCGCAATAGGTATCAACTCCCTAACATGATTTTGATTTGATCCCCATATTTTTATATCTGTTTTTCTTTTTTATATGTAGTTTTTTATGTGATGACATATCATTTTGGAATTTGGAGTGTCAACCTAGTTAAAAAAGTCAATGTTATGTCTTAAGAACTGGACTTTAAACCTAACTCAACCTTATAAAATTGGTTTATAAGGTGAGGTTTGTACTCATTTATATACTATGAAATGTCCTTATATCTAGTCAAGGTGGGATCTCCAACACACCCCTCACGCCGAGACCTCCAACTCGTGTGTGAGACTATATTTATGGGTGATCTGATAGCGGCCCAATAAACTTTCGTTGTGATAGACTCTAAATGACTTTAATAGTATTTTAAGAAGATACTTTAAGTCTAACTCAACCTTGTGAAACAAACTTATAAGGTGAAGTTTGCATTCAATTATATATTATGAATGTCTTTATGTTTACTCGAGATGAGATTTCCAACACTATGCCTAACATGAATTTTAATAGAAAAATTTAAATAATGACATACTTTTTTAATTTTCTTAGCTAACTAACTTCTTTGGTAATCAAAATTTCAGAGACTAATTTGGTGAACATATTATTAAGAAAATAAATAATATTATTAAAAAAGAGAAACTAGTTACATTTTAGAGGCTAATTTTTCCTTTAATTTATGAGTTTATTTTTCTCTGATATGAGAATTTAGTGATATATATAACTAAAAACCAAAGTTGTTTTCCTTTCTTTCTTTTTATGCTATACTATAGTATTTGATGAGCAGCTCTTGCGATTTCTTCTTGTTGTCGAAAAAGGGATTATCTTGTAATAAAATGATGATGATTCATCCTTAAAAGGCATTGAGATTGACATGGATTGAGACAATGTGGCATGAACAAGGCAACTTCTAAACAAAGCCCAACATTTTTTTTCTCCCAATTTATGTTGTCCACATCGCCTTTCTCCCCAATTTTAAAAACCTCTTTCTCTATGCGTGCTTACCGCACCTCCCAAATCTCAAAAGTTATATACATAGGTATAAATGAATATTGGACTTTCAATTTCTATTAATATTAATATTATTTTTCTTATTATTATTATTATTGTTTAGAAGGGGCGTGGCAAAGTATATTATATATGCCCATACATACCCTATTTTTTAGCACCCTTTCTCTCTCCCATTCCTAGCACTCTCTTCTCTCTCCTCTCTCCTCTCTCTTCGCCTTTCTCTTTCTCTCTCTTTCAGATTTCTGTCTCTCTCATCTTTCTCTCTCCGGAAGGGCAAACCCTAAAGACCGTTTGCACCCACCAAGTAAGTTTTCTCTCTCCTATCTCCTCTTTCTCTCTCTTTCTCTCTTCCTTTCCGCTTTCTCTCTCTCCCTCTCTTTCCTTAAAAATTTGAATATGGGTCCTCCTTCTACCGTTGAGCTTCTGCCTCAATATAAATCATTTGTTGTGTGAGTTTGTTTGTCTTCGCCATTATTACAAGCCAGATCTATTCCCAAATTTTGGAACCCTAAAATGGGAATTGGGGATCTGCACGCTGCGCTCCTCTTTTGTGTGTCTTCTCTATGGTTTACGGAAAAATGTAGAAATAATAATAGCGCTCGGATCGTGGGGTTTTCGTTCTGCGGCGATTAGATCGAGCAAGTTCCGATTTTTTAACACGGAAGCGGTAAATCTGGATTTGTTTGGGCTGATTTGATTTTTGGGGCTGGTAATCTCGGATGTTTTTAGTTTTTGTTGAATTTGAGATATTGGGTTGCTGGTATTTTATTTTATCGTTTTTGAATTAAATTGCATGCGTTGGAGTGGTTGATTTGCTTTTAGTTCACGGTATGTTTCCTTGTTTGAGATTTTAATGATGGGCATTGAGAGAAGAAGCAAGAGGCATGTTTTGAAACTTTATGATCCTTTGTTTCCTGTTGTGTGTAGTTGTCATGGATGATGATGTGTTAAACATGCCCAATTGGGGTTATTATGAACCCTTCAGAGGGGGACATCTTGGTCTGCAGCTCATGCCTGGTATGACTGATCGAGACACAAAGCCATATTTGCCTGCTCGTGATCCAGCTCTGTTAATGGGTGCTAATGGAACTTTTCACCCTCGGGATTGCGTTGTTTCCGAAGCACCAATGCAGTTGAACTATGTCAGAGATAATTGGACAAGCCAAAGGGATAGGTATTTCAATATGCAGCAGCCCACAAATCCTAATTATGCTGTTCTTCCAGAAACATCAGTAGCTCCCAACTTGCAAATTATACAACCACCCGATACATCGAGAGATGAGAAAGTGGACAGAATTGAAGAGTTAGTTGTCAAAAAGGAAGGTGGTCAGTCGAAGAAGAGGCAGACCAAGGGAGCTCTAACGACTCCAAAAGCTAAGAAACCTAGGAAGCCGAAGGATAATAGCAATGTTCCAGTTCAACGTGTGAAGCCCCCGAAGAAGACTATGGAGCTTGTAATTAATGGAATTGATATGGACATTTCTGGTCTACCCATTCCAGTTTGTTCGTGTACCGGGAGTCCTCAGCAGTGTTATCGTTGGGGTTGTGGAGGTTGGCAATCGGCCTGTTGCACCACAAATGTGTCGATATATCCTTTGCCAATGAGCATGAAAAGGCGTGGTGCTAGGATAGCTGGGAGGAAAATGAGCCAAGGTGCTTTTAAAAAGGTTTTAGAGAAACTTGCGGCTGAAGGTTATAATTTTGCTAACCCTATTGATCTGAAGACTCATTGGGCTAGACATGGCACCAACAAGTTTGTTACTATCAGGTAGATACTGCCGATGGCCTGAGACTCATGACAGTTGGTCTGTTTCACCTGTATATACACCTGTGTGGTCTTTCACACAGATGTTGAGTTATTTGTTATCCAAGAATTTTCTGTTGTGGTACTTCTACCTAAAATTTGGATATTCCAGTTCTTTTGTTCTTTTTCCCTCTTCAGCTTTTATGTGATAAGGGACAACCATCTTATATGGCATCAACATTTATGTAGATGAGTTATAACTAGATAGACTAGTTTTGGATAATTCTCATTCACCTTTTCATTTAAATTTGTCAAGATTTGACAATGCTTTGAATTAACTTTTCTTATTGCTTTGGTTTATTGGTTTGTCAATTGCACATTGCCCTTGTTTCTTTGATTTAGCGCTTCAGTTTTTTTAGTTGTTTATGGTTCATTAACAATCCCATTTGTGGATGCTACATGAAATGTGCTGCATTAGGTGTGCATAATCTTTCAATTGAGTTTTAGTAGACCATGACAATCCCTCTTAAGAGTCTTTCAGGGTTTTAGAGGTTGCACAATTGGGGTTATGACCCCTACTTCTCTCCTATAATCACACCCTATATGATATCAGTGAGACCTGGGAATTAGACAAGAGTCACGTACTCTGAATATTCTAGAGGCATAGTGGGACTTAATTCAACGAAAGGGATGTTCCCCTAAATCCTTGAGTTATTTTTTTTACAGAAAAGCTGAAATTTTTTCATCAGTTCTTTTAATCCCCTCTAAGGCATTTAACACATTTGGAAGGAATTAATCATGTCTGAGATATCTTGGGATTCTGTAGTCCAGCACTTTTTTCCCTATGCCCTCTAATTGTAGAGTACTGAATCAATGAATTGGAATAAATGATGACAAGAGTCATGATTAGATACTAGAGATGATCTTTACTTTGAATAGAAGGCCAATCGTCTCTTACTTTAGTTAGCTCTTGTAAAGTAGACAGTAGCATTTAGTCAGTTATTACCGAATCAAAATTATGATAGGTTGCCATGCTTGTTGTTATGAATAGGTTACATTCATTTAGATATAGTCAGAGCCTGATGCCAATAGTTAGCCATGTTAACCAAAAGTACAGATTCATTCTGTAAATAGGTAAATTATTTAACCTGTTTTGGCTCAAATTCATCTATGTTGGCAAAAGAATATTTTTTTGGGGCTTCAATGGTTTTCCAGGAGGAAAAATTACTTGACCCAAAAAAATAAAACTAGTCGTAAGAAGATTGTGATACTCTAATTGTAGGATAATTCCTGTTTTTGAGATAGTAGTAGGATAATAGTCATTTAAAAAGACATTTATTAAATTTTAATTAAGCAAACAATTATTTGAAACATTGTAAATGATAGTGAAGTAAGCTGTAAAGGAGATTAGAAAACTATTTACAAGTAATTCTATATTCTTTGCAAGTTTATTTTTCGAAATTATATTGCAAGTTTTTTTACCAAATTCAGATCAATCATCTTCAACATTGTTTGATTTCAATGATGTTTTATATTTTCACCCTTACTTTCCCTCTCTTTTTAATGTTCAGATTAAGGTTTCAAGCAACTGTGTTTTCATTTGGTTGTTAGACTTGCTTTAATCCCTTTAAAGCGTTTACACGTGTTTGTTCGTTCGGTGTTACCTCGAGAGGTCGTCCGTTTTCACGAAAAGAAATTTGTGATTCGACCCGCGATTTTAAAATAAGCAAAGCTCTGTGGTTGTGTTTTATTCATAGATTCTTTTATGATTTTGTATGCGGTGCTCCCATTTTTTTGTCCTATATATCAATCATAAAAAAGTTTCTTTAAAAAGATAAATATGTAATATAGTGTTACTTATACTTAAGGTCCATTTGCAAGAAAAGTCACATGAAAAATAGGATAAATACCAATGCCAGTGAAAATTATTATGCTAGAAGAGGCTTTCTTCAGAAATTAAAAGAAGATGCATAGCATTTGTCTCATTAGAAAAAAAGTGAATCTATTTAAACTACGTGATTATGATTTAAAAAAAAAGAAGAAATTAAGTATATATCTCATTGACTTTTTATGCAAAACTACATAACTAACTTTGAAACTCGCATATAATTCTTAAGCATGCCTTTATTTTGTTCAGTTCTTCCACCCATCAACATGATGGTTTAAGGAGAAATAGTATATATCCTTTAAATATATCATTTTGGGTCTAATTTAAATATATTTATATAAAAAACCTATGGACAAATTTCTTATTTAAGAGCACATTTGAGAGTTGGATTTTGAAAAAAGCGAGGGGAGGATCAAATTACGTAAATATTTACCAAATTTGATATATAAATCTTTTGTTATTTTTTATAACTATAACTATAACTATATTTTTTATATATATATTTTAACTTTAATACAAAATATTTGTCATCCTTTTTCCTTTCTCTCTTAAATCGAATTCTTATATTGTAAAAAATTAATAATATGTTTTCGGGGATAATTAAAACACATTAATATTATGGTATAAAAAGATTACTTTATTTTTATTAGGGATGACAATTGTGGCGGACTGTACGAGCTGGTTTGCGATCCACTAATAAAAATCGTGGGACGAGTTGTTTATTTTAACTTGTTGATCTATTTAGACTCGTCCCGCATAATTTGCAGTTCATGTGGGTCAAGTGTGAGACGGGACGTGCTGACCCACATAATCCACATACTTTAAAATCTAGATTTTTTTTTCTACACCCCCATAATGTCTTCTTGTAGCCTTCTCATATTCTCAATTTTTTTGAAATTATCCATTCTAAATTCTACAATCTTAAATATAAATTTGTATTCAAGATTGTGCAATCTGAAATATTGTACAATTCGAAACATAAATTTTAACTTTATAATTCTATAACTCGGGAAGCCCATAAATTTCACATTCTGGAGTTAAAGAAAAAACATCCAATGAAGTATAAGGTACAAGAAGAAAGACATGGAGGTGCATGAAGAAACTTCTATCAATCTCTAATTTATAATAACTTCACGAAATTTGAAAATGATTTTTTAATATTTCATAGTGTTTTTCTTAAATATATAAATTTAGGTTTCAATATTCATCTAGTGCAGTAGTCAAACTTTAGTCTTTTTTATAATAAAATTTAAATATAATATTATATATATATATATATATATTATTTTATATTATTTTTCAAATTAGAATATTGATCATGTGTCTACATGTATTATCTTAAAAAGTGTATATATTTAATGAAATATTTTATTAGTACGATTAAAATTTAAATTTTATTAAAAAATTTATTAGTACATCATAATAATTCTTTTTACCCATATCTTATTATACATGTGTCATGAAAATAATATTAAAGGACAAAAATTAATTTCGTGTTATAATACAAGGACGAAAAAAATATCTAACCCAAAAATTTATTATATAAATTACCAAATTTGAATAATTGCATAGGATTGCGGGCAAGCATATACACGTATACTTGCATGCTTAAAATAATTCAAAATTGCATTCCATTCTAAGCACATACAATTTCTTACACACTATTTTTTTTTTCTAGTTAATGTCATTGATCAAATGTTTTATGAAATTGATAATATGGTACTTCCAAATGTTTTCCTCCTTATTCATAGAAATATATACAACTCACCTAGATTTAGACGACTACTTACCATTCTTTATCCATGCTTATTATTATTATTATTATTATTATTATTATTATTATTATTATTACCTTAAGATATTCTCTTTAAATTGAAAAGGATAGAAGTTCAATTTTTTTGTTGAATTTTTGGTACTGTTGGTTTATTGTACCTTCAAAAATACATTGATTTTAATATTTTAAATATATTAAAAATTTATTTAATATATCAAAATTGATATATTTTGAAAGTAAAGTAATGGATAACACCAAAAACAATTTAGAAAATCTAAACTCTTATCCTCTTACTTTACGTTGTATTATTTTCTATTTAAAACTTAAATTTCTGTTGGACATTCTTTTTCTTTTGAGCCAGCCCTCTAATTTGGAAGCTCTAATAATTGTAGTCTTTACACCTTTGCTCCCACTTTCTAATATTTTCCGTCAGAGACGTTTAGAGGACTGTTCAAAACACGTTACTACTCTTGCGTGTTGGCGTGGTTTTTTCTCCAACAATTTATGATGCTACGTGTCCTTCGTTTCATTTTTCTTACCTTTAATGCATTTTTTGTTATGTTTAGGGTGGTTATGAATTTTATTTTTCAAAATTCAATCTAGCTTATAAAATGAATTGAATTTAAGATTTATATCCATTTTAATTAGATTATATTTATTTGGAATTTTTTTAATTTATTTAAAATAGATTAAATTTATTTTATCAATTAGATTAAATTTATTTTGTCAACTAAAATAAATTCATCTTAATTTTGGTCCTGGCTGACTAACCTTGACATGGGCCGACTTTGCTCAAATTGTCACGGATCGACTCAGATCGACATGATCCTGGGTCAACTCGGTTCAACATGGACTTGGGTTAACTTTGATCGACACCATCACGAGCCCGCTCGACTCGACAACTTCCAGGGCCGACTCAGCTCGACATCATCCTAGGTCGACTCGGTCAGGTCAACTCAGTTGGACATCGGCCCAAAATATGTTTGGACTGACTTGGCTCGACATTGGCTCAAATGGGCTTGGACCGACTCAGCTCGACATCGACCTGAGTCGAATCGGCTCGACATCGACCTGAGTCGACTCGGCTCGACATCGACCTGAGTCGACTCGGCTCGACATCGACCTGAGTCGACTCGGTTCGACACCGGCCCAGGCCAACTCGAATCGACATTGGTCAAGTCTGACTCAGCCCGACATCAGCTTGAATGGGCCCGTGCCAACTCGGCTCGACATCTCGATTCAACATCAACCCAGGTCTTCTTGGTTCGACATCGGCCCGAAATGGGCCTGTGCCGACTCGACTTGACAGCGACCCGAAATGGGTCTGGGCCAACTCGGCTCGACATTTGCTCGGGTCGACTCTCATCAACATGAGCTCAACCGACTCGACATTGGCCCAAGCCGACTCGGATCATATGGTCTCAAGCCGACTTGGATCGACATGGGCTCGGGCCAACTTAGCTGAACATGGGTCTGGATTGACTCGACTCAACCTAGGTTCGGGCCAAGTCAAAATCCAACCCAAAATCTAAGTTGGATAATCCAAAAATGTATCCAATCTATAATCCATACCCAATTAAATGGATTGGACTTAAAATCCAAAAAGATGGATTTGGATTTGAGATAAATCCATTTAAATGGATTAAAAGTAATATGGATTTGGATAACTATGGATTGATTTGGCAATTTGGATTTTTTGCCCACCCTTAATTATGTGGGTTCTGATACAACTTCTGCGATAACACAACCTTGAGATATCCTTTTTTCACCCCATGATTTTCTCTTCGGCACCCATAATTTTAAAAATCCTAAGTTTGTCATTATGGTATTGAATGAGAATAAATGGGGTTTGGTGGGATTAATGGAGGATCATCTGGAAGGACACATATTGGATCTTTAACTAGGGTCATGACTAGAAGAATGGAAGAAGAAGGAGTTCAAAAAACTCTATTTTTATGGAGAATTAATTTTTAACTTTTTCTTCCAAATTTCCTAGTCTTATAAATTTGTACAAAGTAGTATAGGCTTTATTTTGAGCTTGTATTTCAGCCATTATCTCGGGCCATGTTTTAGGCCAATTTTGCCAATTAGAGTAGGGTGCAAATAGAAAAAGAAAGAGTCTAGCTAGAGTTACAATTGGGTCTCCTTGAACCTAATGCAACTCTAGACCATCTGAAGAGTTTTTTTAGGGTTAAAGCTTGCACCTTGTTTGCCCATAGCACTATAAATACAAATGTTAGCCCCCTTGTAAATCAGATTTGAATTGATAAAGAAATGCTACCCAAGTTGTTAGCTCCTTTTTCTTCAAATTCTCACTCTCAAGTTTGTACTTCTATTAGTGTTTTGCTTGAATCTTCTTAGGAGTTGGTCTAACCTCTCTTAAGCTTCATTATCATTCTCCATACACCAATACTTAATAGTTTCTTTCACCATTTTAGCCATCCAATCCCACCCAATTCCACGCCCCAAAATACAAAACAAAAGACTCATAGCAATGCAATTTTAGTATTGCATGAGGGATTTTGCTATTTTGTTATTATACTCTTTTACGGGATATATGAGTTTTAGTAAAAATAATGTTTGGTGGGTTTATTATTGAAATAAAAATGACTATTTTCATTACAAAGTAAACTTTTTATGATTGTTAGTTTACATCCAATTATGTATATTGGATAAGTGTACTCCCGTATTTGGTATATATGGTATCATCTTTTATTTTACATGCTTAGTCACAATAAATGTTGACTAAATTGCACGTTTATGAAAAAATGTGTAATTCAAATTGAAGATTAGTTGTCACATATCGATTGCATACATTTTGTGGTGTACTTATTATTACTTGAAGGCTATGTTATGATCATAATTTTGTATTAGTTAAATGCGAGTATTTTCACAACTACTAGCAGTTATACATAATTACATTAGCCTTGCATATGATTAACTTTAATGTATATTAGTTGGATTGTGTTATCTGTTTTATTTTGATAGCATACATTTGTACACCATGGTTAATTAAGTTAACAAACTATACACAATCACATAAAGTAACATAAACATGGTCACATTTATTAAAATAAGTACATAAAAAGTTTGGAGAAATGTAGACATACTAAACATAACTAAATAAGGATAGTAAATTAGTTACTTTGTCCATATCGTTCCTCATGAACAACATGTGATCATCTAGCATAAGTTGTTCCTTCTTCCGTCACTCCATTAGGTAGTTGAAGTGTAGTCTGAATCCCCTTCCATGTAGGAGTTCCTTCAAATATATGTCGACAGTTAATCATCCTCTAAAGTGTCTGAGCGATCCTTCTAAGTATATCATACATTCATTCAAACCACATTTGTTAGTGAATATAATAAAATGAACCTTAAATATTCAATAATAACTTATCAAACAAGCATGCTCCTGCTATGGCGTCAGTGGCGGATCTTCATCAATCAAGCTTCTTTCATTGTATGAAGTATGTAAGGATGTGACACATACCAATACAACTCCATGCAACCTTCCAGACATGCATATGTATGTGTGATATTTGTTAAACCCATGACCATGTGGTTGACAAAGTGGAGCCACCTGTCATTTATAGTGGATGTGGTACCACCTTTAAAGGAATGGAGGAATGGTCTGATCATACCCATATTGCCTCAAGAAACATTTTAAATGATGAAGATGTCTATAAGTACCTGGTCAATTGTACAAAAATTTACTTGACCAACTTGTTGTGATGGTGGTCTTCATAAGACCTCCAAATTACCCCAACATGGGTTAAACTATCAAGTTGCACCTACTGTGCATCTTATAAGATGTAGTAAACAGGCCCTTGCAAAGCAGTTCCATCTATGATGGATAGAATACTCCTCATACACCTCACGGAGCCAACTCAGTCCTCACGTGTGCACCACAACATTGTCTTATCTTTATTGATGCATCACCCATGTCCATTCCTAGTAGCTTAACCAACATAGTTGTAGTTATCATCACATCCAACGTGACATATGTGTAGAATTGTCCTATAATAGGGATATGAAGTAGTGTCGAGACATCGTTGATGGTTGTCACCATCTCACCAATAGGAAGATGGAAATTATTGGTGTCTCGATGCCGCCACTCCATGAAGGCAGACATCAACTCCTTGTCAATGCGTCTAACTGATGTTGCATAGCTACAAAAACAAAGAATTAAACACCACTACCTTTATCTACAGATGTGAGATCCTAAGTTTATTTAACTTCCTACTTTGGGAGACTAACTTCAATTTCCCTCAATCCTAATAACAAAACATAAGGGTGTTTGTTAATATAAAGAATGCCATGTCACTAACATGATATTAAATTAACTTTTCATTAGCTCGCTCGATGGATCCTAATCTCTTATTGTATCCCTCCATGGAGTATATTCTTTCAATACTTATTCTTAGCGCTCAAGACTTTGAGGTGCTTCCTTTGGGCCTCTTCTACCTTAAATCTGCTTAGCGCTTGGGGCTCAAGGGATCTTTTTGATTTCAACACATGATGTGAGTTGATTTTAGGATTGCACATTTTTTTTGGTTCTTCTTGTTTATGATCTTTGGTTTTTAGTAATGCAAGGTGAGAACCCAAAGAAGATTCCCACTGGACACGAACTTAACCAAGTAGTTAAGTAAGTGTGAAGGTTCACTTCTAGAGGGAAAAAGAAAAACATAAGTATATTGTGACTGTGATGAATGAGAGGAAATTAAATAACAAAGGAAGTAAAGGATGAATGAAGGAGAACAAAAGAATAAGAAATAATCACATAAGATGGAAAGTAAAAGGGCGTAATGAAAGGATGGATAAGAGATAAGGTGAAGAAAGCTTATGGAGAAATGGAAAGGATGATCACGCCACTTGGAGGGTGGGAAACTCCAAGATAAGTGAAGGAAGAGTCGCTACTTGAAATGCTCACGCACTCAAGATAAGACCCAAAATCATTTGGGAGACAAAGTTCACTAATCACTCAAGCAGAGTTTCTTTACTATATTCGAAATCTAGGTGTCAATACATGAGGCAAGACACCCTATTAATAGGAATGAGTGCCTTGGTAGACAAGATGGGTAAGGGTAAAAGGGAAAAAACAAAGGAGCGGCCAAGGGGGGTTGACTAAGGTCAAAACCGCCCCTTAGCTAGGTCTTTTAGAAAGTAGGTCAACCTTCCTAAACCTAGATCCCTTGTCTTGAAAATGTGGGCTTGGTATAAGCCCATTTCGCTAAGTACACTTCCTTTTATGCTATGTGAACCTACTCTAGCCTATTTTGCTATTTGGACCCCCAAAGTGAGCCCAATTTATTTACAAAAATATGTTTTTATCTTTTAAGAAGGCCAAAAGAAAGAACATTTGATGTTTTGGTCTATGCCCAGTTCTTTTTCTACTGAGGTTCATCTGATATTTGGCGGGGCCTTGACTTGATTGCTGAGATGACTGCTCACAATGTGAATTGTCATAATAACCATACTAAAGTCGTTTGTTATTCATATGCTGATTGGGCAGGATCTTCATCTGATCTATAGAAGATCAACTTTCGTGTATTCTGTCTCCATTGGTGATAACTTGATCTCTTGGAAGAGCAAGAAACAAAATGTTGTAGCGAGATCTAGTGCAAAACCATAATATAAAGTTACTTGTGATTTTTTTTTGGCTTAAACAGTTACTTAAAGAATTGCAATTTGGAGAGGTTACTCAAATGACACTTATATGTGATAATCAGGCTGCTCTTCATATTAACTTAGAGATGGCTATTGGTTTGGGTTCCCAAATCTTGGGCATGTGTTCCATTAGCTTTAAAATTATTTGTGCTTTGAAGAAGCTTTATCCAAGAGCTTCTAATCTATTTAGAATAATTTGCATTCTTCCAAACATGTCATCCATGTTTTCTCCATTTTTTCACAGTGAAAGATTCATATTAACGAGTAAGAGTGACTGCTTTTAAAAGCTAAACACCTTAATTTCCTTCATAGTTAACCATTAGAGACTCCTTTAACTCTATCAAACACTCAGTCCTCTAGAGGCTAAGCTCTAATACCAATAATGAAAAATAAGAAATAACATAAGAATGGAAGGTTGAATTGTTTTAAAAGTTTTGCAATTTTTTTTATATTGTCAATATACGTGCCATCAGATGATATAAATATGAATATGAAAAAGGGTTTAGATATTTTCACAAGATTGAATTTAATTTTTCCTTTTATCTTTAGTTCGTTAAAAAAATATATAACACACAATGCAAAAGATCAAAGGAAAGAAAAGATGCTCAGTAATTTTATACCAGTTCATTTAATCTCGCATACTACGTCCTCTCTTAGCTCAACTCTTAGTATTCTTGACACTCGTCACTCCTAGCTCAACGTAGATACAAAATTTGAATGATCAATAGATAACTAGTTTTTTCTCACTAGAGAGGGCTGCGTGTTTCGACGTAGTTTATGCTCTATCTACTAGTACGCATAAATGAACATGAACAATATTCTTACAAAGTTTTAGGGCACACAAAAATTCAGTAAAGTTTGCAAAATATCGTTCATTTTCTTCTCTTCTTCTCTTCGAAGCATGTCTTCTTATAGGCTTTTCAAAAGTAGTTGTTGCATTTCCTTTTTTGACCATTGAGTAGCTTTGAATTCTGTTTGTTGTCTTCTTTCTTCTGTTGCTATCATCTAATGAGCTCTTATATTGAGAAACATTAAATGAATGGCATGGAACATTAAATTTTCCTCTCTTTTTTACACAAGTACTTATTTTCCTCGGTAGCGGCTCCTTTTACACAAAACAATGGTTAAAAGTGCACACAGTATAAGGTAGACAATTGAACTAGAGTTAAAACTAGTCGTGTTAGAGACGTTGGTGGTCATTTCGAGTTTAGCTCATACCTCAAGATAATTCCTAGGAAAAAATATAAAACATTCTCCATTTCTAAAGACTTAAAAAGCTTTGAAATATTATTAATGTGTGTCAACTTGAAGTCTTACCTATCATTTGAATAATCTTCAATTCACTTATCAGATGAAGTGAAACTTGACGCTATCATCTGTTAGACAAAACATAAACATTTTTTATTTTATCAATTCTTAGATGAAATATATGCATTTATGATATGATCCGTATATGTCAGACGCAATTGCTTCATGTTTTTCATGCCCTTAACTTATTGTGTTTAAGCACATAATCTGCAATTACATCATGTTTTTCACATTCTTGATTTATTGTGTTTAAGCACGTAATCAAAATATTTAGAGCATTGTATTTTGCTCCTAACAATAACAAAAATATTAATATTTATCAATTCAATAGCATGCAACCGATTATATATCTTTTTGTTATTGTCTAGCTTCATTTATTAGAAAACCCAAAAACTTATACATGCACGCTCCAACAAAGGAGTACAGGTTAAATTCTTTTTACTCACTATTATTATTTTAAAGTTGTAAATTATTTTTAATCACTATTATTATTATTTTAAAGTTGTTACTTGAGTAGTATATTAATGATATGCATGTGAACAAGAAAAGCATACATCTAGGAAACTTGTCGGCAAGCTTGTTTAGATTATTTTCAAAATCTAACATACTAATAATTGGCCTGCTTAAACATGTATTTTAAAATTCCTAGGTTTGCCCTCACACAAACTTACACATTGGGATAACTTATTCTAAAGGACATGTTATTTTATTTCACTTTTTCTTAACTTAATTAGATGATTCGTTAATGAAAAATAGAAAACTAAAGATAAGAAATAATATTATTCCAACACCCACGTGAAACTTTAAATGTATCGAAATATATATATGTATATATTACTTCGACTAATTCTGGTTTGATTAGTGTCTTATTAAAGCCTGGTTGTGTAAAGTAAACTAAGAAAACAAGCAAACATCCATCTGGAACGTTCGGTTAACTGTGTGGTGTGCTGATGGATCCAACTCCAACTTCTCTTACAGTGCCCTTTGTCCAAGAAATCGCAAAGGAGGCGTTGACGAGTGTTCCAGAGCGTTATGTTCGTCCACTTCATGAACGTCCAATATTATCTACCACCACACCTTTACCCCAAGTTCCCATCATTGACCTAAGCAAATTGTTCTCCCCAGATCTCAAGGAAACTGAGCTGCAAAACCTACACTGTGCATGCAAAGAATGGGGTTTCTTTCAGGTTTCTCATTCCCCTTATCTAACAAATTATTGGTGAAAGCATTATCCAGATAAGAGAGCTTTTATTCATTATTTGTGCATAGTCCTACCTCATTTTCATATAGAACAATCGATTAATACATGTCCTGATCTGGTGATGCATGTTAGTTATGAAGTGATGAATTACTATTTACGTGCAGTTGATTAATCATGGAGTGAGCAGTTCATTGGTGGAGAAAGTGAAGAGAGGTGCTCATGAATTGTTCAATCTTCCAATTGAAGAGAAAAAAATGTTTAGGCAGAGAGAAGGAGAAGGTGTGGAGGGATATGGTCAGGTCTTTGTTGTTTCTGAGGAGCAGAAATTAGAATGGGGAGATATGTTTTTCATGCTCACTTTGCCACCACGATTAAGGAAACCCTACTTATTCCCCAACATCCCCTTACCATTCAGGTTCCTCTCTCTGTTCATTACTATGCTTTCTGCTTTTCTTTTTGTTCATTATAATTGTTTTCCTCCATTTTATATCTTTCAAAAGTTAGTGAAAAAAACAGTTATTAAGGATCTGAATTTATAATTTTGGTAGCTATTTTGTTTGGTGTTACTAATTTTATTTCGAAATTTCTTTTTTTCTCCTTCCAAGAATACGTTTGTATGAAAACTAACAACTTCAAATTACTAAATAAATTATGGGATATGTACTCATGATCAGTGTTACGAAAACCAGTCCCATCAAAAACCTGTTATGGGAGCAAATGGGATCATCAAATTTTAATTGATCTAGATAAATCAATTTCAATTTGTTCTTATTAATTGCATAACCAATCAGATCATCAATTTGATCTGATATATCTCTGGTTAGTCAAACCTGTCTCAATGTATGAACCTAATTATTAAATATTTTATAATCAAATACAGCAAAAGTGTACAAGTACATTGATAAAGGGACAACAAATAACAAACACCAACTGAAAGTGACTAAGTCAACACTACAACATAATAGCAAACTGATATAGGGCAAACCAAAAACTAGAAGCCAAATGATTTTACTTAAAAAATAACCTATGTAGTGGTTTGCTGAGAAAATAAAAGTTTGCATAATGGCTTTGAAGTTTACTAAACATATTTTTTGTGTGTGTGTTATGAAATGATTTGATTGCAGAGATGATTTAGACAGCTATTGTACCGAATTGAAAAACCTTGCTATGAAGATCATTGACCTTATGGAAAATGCCCTGAGTGTGGAGACAAAGGAAATTAGTGAGTTATTTGGTGATGGGGTTCAATCCATGAGATTGAATTACTATCCTCCATGTCCACAACCAGAGCTAGTGATGGGACTCAATCCCCATTCCGATGGTGGAGGCCTCACTATCCTTCTCCAAGCCAATGAAATGGAAGGTCTTCAAATTAAGAAAGATGAATTGTGGATCCCTATAAAACCCCTCCCCAATTCTTTCATCATCAACCTTGGAGACATGCTTGAGGTAATTCACTAATTCACCACCAAAACAATATATTTACTTCTTATAATTCTTAATTCAAATTTTGTTAGAAAGTATTTCATTGTATATAAATGGTTGTAAACCTCACTTCATGAACCGAGTTGAGTTAAACTTAAAGTTCGGATCGTAATAAATTTTATTGAAATTTTGATACGACAAATAAAATTTTAGTATAAATTAAAATATTATAATAGTATCATACCGTTCAAATTAAAAAAAATAAAAAAAATGTATATTGACTCCTATACCAGTAGTTTTTTTATTACAAATAGTCAAGAAGTTTAAAATTTATACTTAAAAACAAAAATCAATGTTATAAACATGAAAAAAAAAATATTTAATCCGATTATAAAAAAATATCAAATTCATCTCTTCAAATTTACTAATTTTTAATGACCCGTTCATTATTTCTCAAAATTCAGTAAATCCTATTAATATTTAACGAATCAAAGCTAATTCAATTTTAGTGTTCTAATAATTAAAGTTTTGCAAACATGTTTGATCCTTACCTTAACCAATTGGGTGTAGATAATGACAAATGGCATTTATCGAAGCATCGAGCACCGAGCAACAGTGAACCAGGAAAAGGAAAGGGTTTCCATAGCTACATTTTACAACCCTGGCATGGAAGCAAATATAGGTCCAGCAGAAAGCCTTGTTACTCCAAAAACACCAGCAGTGTTCAGGAGAATTAAAGTAACCGAATACTACAGGGGATACCTCTCCAGAGAACTCCGAGGGAGATCATACCTTGATAGCATCAGGATCCAAAACCACGATGAGAAAAGCTCTTGACATTGCTGTCAACCCAATCACGAACATGCTACAAACATGTGGAAACTACACAAGCTTCTGCTGCATCTGTATTTACAATAATTTTTCTATTTGGTTATGTTTCGCACATGATACAAAAAATAGATCTGTTTTTTTGTGGAAAATAGTTTGTGAATTTAGTTTATCTAAAATAAATATATGATTTGTGAGTTTCTTTTGATTTCTAATTCTAAGATTTTCTTAGATGATAATACAAAATTAATAAATTTTCATAATCATCAAAATATTATTATTTTGAGAAATAAGAATACATAGTAATAACTTGCGATTAACTGTCATATATTTATGTTGGTTAAGCTTGGACGTCATTTCCATCGCCCAAACTTACGTAAAGTCGATGAAAAACGTTGTTCGTGGACACTTTGACACATATGAGACGCACAAAGAGAATAAGAAAAAAAATTAAAATAATATTGTGTCGATATGGAGCGACGCATAATTTAAGTTTGGTGTGTCGGCCTAGCCGACGATTAATTTCTAAAAACGTAATATGATGGGCCGACACATAGGTATATTTGAATATTTTATTTATTTATTTTAAATTATTTAACTTATATTATTATAATAAATATTTTAAATATTGTATGTTTAATTTTATTACATGAAAAATGTAAAAAAATAATACAAACCTTGAGAGTGAATGTGAGTGAGTAACTTATTTTTAATTGTTAGGTTACTACAATACCCAAAGTGTTCCAAACTTAACCACATGTTCTATAAATGCAAATTGAATATATAAAAAAATTATTATTTAATTATTGGACCTCTTTTCCATTTTCTTATAAAGGAAGATGTGAATAACCCAAGATATGAATGTGTTTTTACAAGCAACCATTTAGGACATACCATGCAATAATGAAATTTTTTAATTTAAATATAGTAATAAAAGAAATAAACAAAAAGAAAACATGAATTCTTATACTTACTAAATATGACCAAAAGAAACTGAAGTTTTCCAAATGAAGCACATAATAATGTAGTAAGTTTTGATTCACGAAATGGCACATGTGCAATATTTCATATAAGTGCGTTAATACAGTTCCCCAATGCCCTGAGGAAAAAATTCATAGATTTAGATTCTCATTGACCTCTTATTAAGCAACATAGATGTTGTACTATGTAAAACAACCCTCATTGCATGAATAATAGGTCTTTGACATGGTAATTTTACTACTTAGTTCTTAATTATGCCATTATATGATTTTACATATGATTTCATATTTTTTTCATAGCATTTCTATATGACCCTCTCAATAAAGTTTTCTTTCCCAATAAAAATAAATGAACAAAAAATCAACTTCTCTCTCTCAAGAATAATAAATGTAACATATATAACCCCATTTTGATTGAGTCTAGTATAGAATGTGTTAGAATTATAGGACTTAAACAAGAGGGGGGTGAATTGTTTATGAAAGATTTTCGCAAATATTGAAGGTAAATTGAAATACAATGAAGAATAAATCAATTAGAAATCAGTTCAGCCAATTAGAAAACTGCTTTTAATTTGATTGCAGAAAATCAACCGGTTGTTTTTGCGAAACAATCGGTTGTTTATATCAGCAGTGTTAGAAATCAAAGCAAAAGCATATTTAAAGAGGGTAAGGGTAGAGAAATTAACACATAATGTTTATACTGGTTCACTCTTTACCCACAGCTACATCCAGTCCTCAGCAACCACTAAGAATTCACTAAGTAATCAAACCTTGATTACAAACAACAAACCAAAGTTGTGATGAACCCTTTAAGAACACACACCACCTTTAGCAACACCACACAGTTGTCAAAACAACCCCTGGAATTGCACAACACCAATTCACACAGAATTACAGTAATCAAGAACGAAAGGAATAGAATACACCTGAGTACAATCAAAGATTAAAGCATAGTGAATACAAGACAATCCTATTCCACACTTGAGAATGATCCAAAACTCTTTAAAATATTGAAAAAATTATTTGAATGATTTCTCTTAGTTGATCAACAACCAAGAGTGTAAAACAACTTATTTAAACTCCAATCAGTTGGTCAAAGCATTTAATACAAGAGCCAAAATCAGTTTAAATCATTTAAAACAGATTTAAACCACTTAACAGAATTGTGTTAAGATTTTCACAAAATCAATCGATTGAAAACATGAATCAATCGATTGAATTGGTTTGACATCAAAGTCAAATAAAGTCAAGCTTTTTCAAATCCTTTTCAAAATACACTAAGTGTAAAACAACCGGTTGAATCGACATTTCAACAAGTTGGATTTTCACTTTCTTTAGAAAACACATCTTTTTTCAAAAAGATTGAAATCAAACAACCTTGGATCATTACAGATAATGGATTAACAAATTCAAATACATATAGACACACACACACAACCAGCAACAATGATCTTCATGCATTTCATTTGGATTTGGAGACATCAAAGCACCTTGCTCAACAGAATGAACTTAGAATCATGGAATGGATTTGATCATCGAATTTTGGATTATAAGTTCATAACCCTAACCCATTGTCATTTTGGGTGAAACATATGGACTTGATTATTTTTAGATAATAGGAGATAGAAACAACACTTGTAAGGATAAATGATTTTTTAAACAAAAGTTTAATTAAATTATTTATTTATTTTTGTTGTATAAATTAAATTATTTTTTTAAATTTTATTTGAGTTTATGAAGATTTAATTAAATGTTTAAAATATTACAAAAATAGTGAATTAAATATCTATTAAATTTAGTGACTTATGGATGTTTGAAAGAATTTATAAAAATATAAATTTGTATGTAATATTTGTTAATTATATATTGAATTTAAAAAAAATAATTTTTTTATATATGTAGGGATTGCGTCGGTCAACCAATGCTAAATATGCTTCCATCTCATCGAGCGTGACCGATGCATACTGTGTTATATAAAGAAACCTAATTAAATTTATTCTCCCTTTCACACTCACTCTCCTCACTGTGCACATTTGCTGCCCCTGCGCCTTGCAGTGTCGTCCTCCATCCCGTTGTCACTGCTTTGACCTTTTTCACTGTCAGTTTAGCTCGAAGTTTGCAGCGACCCTCACTACCTCCGCCATCGCAACTTTAGTGCCCTCCGTTACCCAGTCCTGCCTTCGTCACCATTTATGAGTTTTGATTGACTTCTTTTGTGTGATTACTGCTATTTGTGTGAATGTTGCTTTTTATGTGATTGTTGTTGAGTTTATTTCAATAGTTTTACTACAAAAATAATTTTGTTTTGAAGTTAAAAAAATAAAAAACTACAATGGAACACCTTGAAAGCTTATATGCGTGAAAATGGGGAAGAAAAGAGATGTTGTGTGTGTACTTCTTATTACAATGCATATGTTAATTATATTTGAAATAAATTGATCTACAAAACGCTCATTTCATTTTTACTAAAACTGATTTAATAGGATTTATCATTTTAATTTGACTAAAATTGATTTAATAGGACGGGAAGGTTAAAATTCTATTATAACAAAGAATGGAATTGGGAATAAAAGAAAAGGTAATTAATAAAAAAAGGAAAAGTAATTAATAAAAGAAGTGATAATTGGAAAGGAAAGAAATTTATTACCTTTTAAAGAATGATTTAGAAAATTGCGTTTTTTTTTCATTGATTATATTGTAATAATTAAGTACATTATAGATTTAGAATTTTTATTTTTTCCATTGGTTATGTTGTAATAATTAAGTACATTATACATTTAGAAGTTTTTATTTTTTTCATTGTATTTAAAAGAAATTATTGTGTTTAAAATATTTATAATATATATATATATATATATATATATATAATTTCAAAAAATAAATTAAAAGCTAGTGGGTGTAGAAAATATATAGGTGTTGTCAAGTTCACGCAAGTTTTTTTTCCCTTAAATTTTGCGTCAGTTTGGTCTATGCAAAATCTGATTATATTTTTTATGTTTTTTATATTTTTTTTTGGCAAAACCGATGCATGCATGTTTTTCTAATATATTTGTGTTAGTTTGGTTCACCAATAAACAGATGATATTACGTTGTTTTTACAATAACTTGATCTACACAAAATGCGTCGCTCGTATTGGCAGACGCATTGGCTAATGAAAAAAAGCACTTTGCTTTCTGCGACTTTTTTGTCCAATGCTTGATCGATGCAATTCTGACATTTTTTCGTTGGTTTTGAATTATTTGTGTCTTTTTTTTTCGTCGACAAAGTACAGTGTTTTTCTTTTAATATATGATTCAAACTATCTCCCATAGATTATTCTGCTCAACTTTTTGGAAGTATATAGCAAAGTAAGTTCTAATATAGCAAGAGTAACCTAAAAAGTTTTCACGGTATGTAATAATAATATTTCTCACTGTTTATGAAGACAAATTTCTTTTTGTGATATCCTTGATGTTATATATTCAAAAGAATAGGTAATAATCTAGGTGCTCACTGTATTTTTGTAATTGCAGTTTCAATAAACTGTTTACTCTAATTACTCTTATATTTATAATTTTTTCTGATAAAAAATATTTTCATAGTTGACTAATTTACTATGGATTGACGATTGTTATTATATAATGTTTAAGAATGATTTTATATAATATTTTAGATTGAAACTGAATGATTATTAATAATACACAGGATTATTTTTAAATTATAAAAGTTGAATTAATTAAAATTGCAAAAATTAATTTTAGTTTAATTCAGTTTAGATTATTAATCACAATAAGTTACAAACTAAAATTTTTAATTAATGTAGTATAGAATTAACTAACTGTTCAGTACGAATATTTTATAACGAATTTATGATTGTAATTATATAACATTTTACAATGACTAATATTATAAATAGAAGATCATCAAGCAAGGTAGAAAATGGGTAGGTACGTAGCTCCTCAACCTTGACTGAATCAACTTCTTTATTTGAAGTATAAGTTACAATATTCAGTGGCCACACTTTTTTATGGGTTTATAAAGCTCATTGCTTGACCATGATCTGCAATATAACCAAGTAGAAAACATACGGTCAAATATAGGAAGAGGAAGTGGTGTGCCACCCAAAAACTGGATAGTCATACCCCATGACATGGCGCAATTCTACACATATATTTTAGTTTCATTTGATTGTGGGCGTTGATGTAATTTAAGATGCTACCTACCACCACAAGTGGTACACTTTTCTTCCTGCGCTACCAAGGTTGACTCAAACATCACAAAGACACAAAAAAGTTACAAGCAAATAGCAGTGATAGTGATAGAATGATTTAATAGGGTAGAGATGCATAAAATATCACCACTTATTGGTTCCTAAATTTAAAAATGATGAATGAACTAATGAGTTATATGGTGGCTGAGATGGTCTTCTAAAACATGCCACCAAACTGATAAATGTGTTTTCAACGTAAGATGGCTTTCCTTTTGCACGTGATACTCACCCACCCTACTTCCTATCCACCCTGCCTGCATATAAAACGCTAACTCCTCCAACATCTCCAAACACACAACTTCAGCAACCAAACCAAGAACCCTCTCTACCATCGCCAACATCACCACTTCATTAGTTCTATTCAAGAAAACTAAGATGGTGAGTGTATCCGAGATCCGCCAGGCTCAAAGGGCAGAAGGCCCAGCAAACATCCTTGCCATTGGAACAGCAACCCCATCAAACTGTGTTGATCAAAGCACATATCCCGATTACTACTTCAGAATCACAAACAGTGAGCACATGACCGAGCTCAAAGAGAAGTTCCAGCGCATGTGTAAGTTTTCTCATCTTCTGATATCTACCAAAATCAAAAATTTAAGAAGTTTATGTTGTTGAATGAAGGTCATTAACATTCATGTTGGTTTACAATGTTTCAGGTGACAAGTCGATGATAAAGAAGAGATATATGCACCTGAACGAGGAGATATTGAAGGAGAATCCTAACATGTGTGCTTACATGGCACCTTCTTTGGATGCGAGGCAAGACATAGTGGTGGTAGAGGTACCAAAGCTAGGGAAAGAGGCTGCAGTGAAGGCCATAAAGGAGTGGG
>Ga0123342_1001193_pt1 | contig 43563 bp, 15 predicted proteins | sample Turbeawhitnodule_FD_89960 | JGI IMG/M metagenome (GOLD analysis project Ga0123342, IMG submission 89960) | Root nodule microbial communities of legume samples collected from Mexico - Turtle bean Mexico white nodule | ecosystem: Host-associated > Plants > Roots > Nodule | place: Mexico: Nepantla...
AATATATATATATATATATATATATATATATATATATATATATATATATATATATATATAACTGATGACATGACAAAAAATAATCGCACCAACACCATCAAATAATAGTTATCATTAGCCCAATTATTGTTTTGTCATTCATTATTAATTCTTTTATTTATTGATTTGTTTTTGTCATTATTATTCATTATTTGCTTATTAGTTCATTTAATTCATAATTGCCTTTATAAATGTATAGAAAGTCATTTAAATAAATATTAATGATATGAGTGATGGTGGTGTTGGTATGGGTGAGGCTAATGATCCGATTGATGTTAGTATCCATAATGGAATAAGCTCACTCACGGGATTAACAAAAACATACATAAAGGACGTTGTGATTTTGAAAGGTGATTGAGAGCACAATATTTTTTTTCCTTCATTAACTATCTTTTTTACTTGTCCACTTTGAATTTCATCTAACCAAAGCTACATGTCTCTAAACGTCTCAAGTAATTCGAAAAGCATTTAGTTTGTTACTTATCTCATTTAACTATGAAAGTGATGCATCATAACATGCTTTTATGAAATATTTAAAAAAATTATAAAAAATTTTCATGTTAAGCATCATTATGCTTATTGACATCTCACCTAAGCTGACACCTCAAGTAACAACAATAATTTGTCATTACATGAAAAAAGTATTATTAAAAAAAATACAAAAATATGGAGAGACTAGCAAATATTTAAGTTCTATCTTTCTTTTTTTTATTAATAAAGAATAAATAAAATTGAATAAAATACTTCAGAAATATCTCAACTCTTATACAAAAAATAATCAAGGTCAAACTGTTCAACACCTATTCAACAGAAGTTCCAACAAACACTAAAAATTAACAAAATTTTTGTGTTTTCTTATCGGCAATGATTGTTTTGTGTTGGAGGATAACATTGTAGGACAATAGAGGGAAAGTTCATACACAAACTTTTGTTATTTTCTTTCATCTCTTATCTTCTTGTTTTTTTATATAGATTGAAATAACCTCAATTTATCTCATTTCAATTTATTCTTTATTACTGATTAATACAACAAATACATGTGATCGAAAACTTGTGCATACCTATCTTCACGACAAATTTAAATCTTACAAAATACAATTACATTGTAGAGAACATTGTGTTGCTCATATGTAAACAATGATTATTGTTGCTATAATATTAGTATTAATGATATATTAAAACACCATATATATGTAGCTTGCTCTTGAATATGATTATGGCAAGTTCTACATTAGAAAGAAGAAGAAAGTGAATGATATCCCAAAGTAAAAGTGGTTTTGGTGGCAACATGTGGACACCATTAGTTTGGCATGCAAGACATTCATACATCTTTTGATACGGCAAGACAAAAGAAAGACACCAATAAAACTAGAACAAAAAGAAGAAGACATTGATTGCATTATTAACTCAAATTATCGACAAATTATAAGTTGTTACATTACGTAGCCATGTTATTCACTATCCTCATCACAACAAACACATTCATTATCTTGCCAAAAGGAAACCACACGTACATAAAAAACTCAAATTTCATCACCATTCTCATCTTCCCACACAGATATTATTCATGTTTTACCACACATTCATTCATGCGTTACAAAAGGTGTTTAGATATAATGTATGTGACGTATGTGGTTATAATTATGGAATATAATAAGTGTGGAACATGAGGCAATCATTTATTCAACTTAGTAGAAAACTTTAACGAGCAAGACCATCGAGTAGTGTAGATCAGGAGATAGTGTCTTCTTTCGTATTACAATAAAAAAAAAACTAGGTTTAATATATAGTTTTCATTTTTATTTCATCCTTGCATCTTGAACTTTTTTTAATTTGATCAACTTCTCTAAAAATAAATTAATATAATGAAATTAAAAACAAAATATTGTAAGAAATTTTAAGAAATGAATTTAAGTTTAACTCAATCTTACAAAACTCTAGTCCATGTGGTCTTTTTAACACACTCTCTCACGCTGAGATCTTCTTATGCATGAGACTATATATTATGGGTGGTCCAATAAGATAAACTCTAAATGATTCTGATACCATATTAAAAAATGAATTTTAAACTTAATTCTACTTTACAAAATCGATTTATAAATAAAACTTGCAATCATTTATATACTATGAAATGTTTTTATCTATAATCAACGTAGTATCTACAAATAGAGAACTATCTAAACACTACAAGAAGACCATGAAATAGAAACCAATTTTAGATACTAAAAATAATTAGTTGTTATAGTGACTAAATTAGAGACCATTTTAGATACTAAAAATTTTTTTTCTTTCTAAATTAGTTTCTATTATTGTTGAATGGTTTCTAATATAGTATACATTAACTCCATGTATTTATTACATACGGAAAAAATCTGTATGTAAAGTTACCTACGACAGTTTTACATACGGATTTTTGTTCGTATGTAATCCGTATGTAACTATGTTTTACACAGGGATTTAGGGTCATTCATACAGATTTGTGTTATATATAATACCAATTTTTCTTGTAATGGTATCTAATTAGCAACCAATGTTTTTGCTACCAAATTTAGAATCTAAATAATTGGTAGTTAAAACCTTGGTAACTAATTAGATACTAATTTAGAAACTATTTAACAATAATAGAAACTAATTTAGAACTTTTTTTTAATTTTTAAAAGATTTATAATTTAGTCATTGTAACTAATTATTTTTTTTCTCTAAATTTATTTTTTATTTCATAATTTTCTTTAAAAACTTGAAATGTTGATTGTAGAATGAAAATTATATTATATAAAAGTTAATTTGTGGAATAAAATTTTATATTTAAAAAAATAGTGATTGATTTTGGATTGAAATATAATAAAAAAAAAAGATAGTGTGGTGTATTAGGTTTATGTGGAAGAGAGAAAGGGAAGTAGAGAGTGGCCACTGGCACACCCTGTCTTCAAAGATATTGATGTCGGTAACGCACTCTACACTCCCACGTGTGCTACAAAATGTGTCTCTACGTTTATCAATATTTTAATTCTAAAGTATCTACACCATTATGTTTACATTTTTGTTTTCTTCTGCCTAGGAAAATCAAACAGAAAATGAAACTTCATTTTTTTTTCAAATATAATAAATTCACACCATCACACTTTACATTTATATTTATACTTTAAGAAAATATGTATTCAATAAGAAATGCTGTTGTTTATCATAATTTTTCAAATAAATAATTCGACTGAAATTATTCTCAAGCCAGTATTAGAAACGATATTTTTTTAATAAATCAATTAAAATATTTAAAAGAAATTTTAACCTATATAAAAAAAATAATATATGAAATATATACAAATATCTCCCTCTATTTAAGAACTATAGTTTAAAATGAACATGGATTTTTGAATTGTAAATACGTTTGAAGAAACTTTCTAGTGTATTACTAGAAATGAAATAAGTTTATTCAAAAACTGAAATTAGCTTATAAATAAATTAAAAAATAAAATATAGAGAAATTGTATTAGAAAATTTATACAACTTTTTTAAAATGCAAAACTTATGTGTTAAAGTATATCAATAATCAGATTACGAAAACGAATCATGAAAGACTTATAACAAAACATATACAGAAAAAAAAAAAAAGTTAAGGAAAACACACTCAAGAAAGTCATTTTTGTTTATACATATAACCAACAAATGAGGAAACAAGTCTCACTTTAAGTGAGTTATCTATGTAAGAAATGAAATATCATTTTTAATTTAAAATTATAAATTTATAAGTCTTTTAATTTATATATTATCTTTAACCAATAGAACACTTTTAACAAATATTTAGTTATATCTCATTTATTTTAGATAGTACAAATTCTATCTTATAAATCAATTTTATAAATATTGAATTACACTTAAAATTTACTTTTTAATATAATTGTGATAATAATATTTAAAAATAATTTGAAACAGAATAATCATATGTTTGAGACAATATAAACTAATATAAATTTACGAAACAATTTATTTTATTTTTTACAAATTTTGTTTGCGACATTTTGTAAATAAAATCCTATAAAATTTTAATATAAAATGATAATTCAACTTTCGATAAAAAAAAGAAAGAAAGAAACTCACATCTTCAGAACATATGCAGAGAAGTTGAATTTCCTTTACTTACATATCTAAATATGAAATCGTATTTGTGAGTAATCAAATAAGAGATCATTACTCTTATTTACTTCATCGTCTTCATCAAATTGAAATCAACATTTAATAAAACAGGTCACACTTGATTTAACTAAACCCAAATATTAGTCCTTGTTGAAGAGAACCGGGAATATCTGTAATGGTTAAAATAAAACTAAGTTTCAGGGAAAAAAAAGAAAAAAAAAACATTTGTTATTAGTTTTTTAAAGTGAAAAATGTCACATGCGCAAACAAAAAGGTTTTATATATAAAAAATTTATTTAAAGTAAGAAAAAAAAAAAAAAGTTCCTCTCATATTAAAAATGTAATATTTGGAATTTATGATAATCTAAAAAATATTTAGTTACACAACTAAAATATATGTGTATATTCTTATCGAAAAGAGTTAGAATCATCCAAAATTGAAATCTAAGCTATACAAATTAATTAATCTCTTTTTTGAAGGGTTGTTGGGTTTTGATGATGAAAACTGAATGAACATTTATCTAAAAAAAAATTTTCGGTGCTAAGTCAATAAGTCAATAAGAGTATATAGATAACTACAAGAAAATCATTGAATAAAAACTAATTTTAAAAAAATAATAATAATTAATTGCTATAATGACTAAATTAGATACTATTTTAGAAACTAAAAAAATTTAGTTTCTAAATTGGTATCTAATTAGTTACCAAGGTTTTTGCTACCAAATTTAGAATCTAATTAATTGGTAGTTTAAATCTTGGTAACTAATTAGATATTAATTTAAAAACTATTTAACAATGATAGAAATTAATTTAAAAATAAAAAATGATGTTACACTATAAAATTGTCTCTAATTTAGTCATTATAACAACTAATTATTTTTTATTTCTAAAATAGATTTCTATTCAATTATTTTCTTATAATGAATATGTAAATGATAATTGAGTAAAAGTATATTGAATTGAAATAAATATTCTTTGAACTTATATTTATGGATTGTTGAATCTCATAAAATACTCAAATAACGATTAACATGACAACAAAAGTTAGTTTTCTAAGATATATCCAAGTTATGTGAATCATATATTAATGTCCAATACCACAAATAGGCACTATTTACCCAAGTAGGTATTATTTACTTAGTACTCTTTTGTAATGAGTAGTACAATATTCTCTTATATTTCATATTCTAGTCACACTAAATTTGCTAAAGCATAAGAGAGAGAACTTTCATCTAGAAGCTTTAAAGATTAAATGGTTCATGTTATATTGAAAAAATGTTGTAGAATGAAACAAAATATTAAAATATTAGTAGAAAAATATTAGGTAATCCAAAGTATTTGTAGGTGATGGTGATCCTAAGAAGTAATGATAAACCTATGATGAAGTTATGTAGACTCTTTGAATAGAAATTGAAATTGTTTGAACATTTGGATGCAATAAGAAGAAGTAATATAAGAAAACAAAAAGCAATAAGCTTGAACAATCTTCACCCCCAATCTAGGGTAAGAAGTTGTTGTCAAAATCATTGTCAGTGGGCGGCCAACAGACACGGCCCTTAGTTTTGGCTTGTCTTAATGCAACCTTCCATGTCTTCTTCTATGGCTATTCATCACTATCTGCAACATGCACTTCCATAATTACACTGTTCATCACACTCCAAACAAGATTCTCTTTCTCAAATATTCATCACCAAAACTATGCACTGCTTTTTCCTTTTTCAATTAATATGGTGTTTTCATTCCCGCGTATGACCTATGCATGAATTACTTCTCCTAGGTTTTGAATTCCTACACTTCGAATCAGATGCACCATTAATTCTTTAAAAACAAGGTAAATTTACAGCTTCATAATGAGTTGAGAATTGAGAATAACATTCAAATGAAAGAAATTATTATGAAGTGTATTTTAAGTCTAGCCTCATCTCATAAAATCGACTTATAGGATCATATTTGTACTCATCCGATAACGGGTGACCTAATAAGTCCAATAAACATTTGTTAGAATAGACTCGAAAAGGGCTTTGATAGCATATTATGAAGTGGAATTTAAGTCTAATTCAACCTCATAAAACTGACTTATAAGGTGAGGTTTGCACTCATTTATATACCATGAAATGCTCTAATCTATAGTCAATGTGAGATTTCCAAGAAAAATGATTTAGTGGTAAAAAACTGTCATTTCAACTAATTTTTATATATGATATGTATTGTGTTCTTTAATTTTAAAAAAAAAAGCTAATAGTACTTAATCATATCTCATGTAGACAGTTAATCTAAATCCTAATTTATGACCACTTAATAATTTCATAAATTGGGTAATTTTCCTTTAGAAGGTTAGGATTGAAAGGATTATAAATATTTACTTCTAGAGTGTAGTTTTACATGTAGCTTTTGGAATAAAAAAGTACTATTGAAGTTCTGTATTCTTGTTCTTGATTATTTCATTACTCACCATTTTTTTTTACTGAATAACACTTTAAAGAATCTCACACTTATATTGTTACATAATTTTTCTTATATAATCTAAAAGTATGTTATCTTATGGGCTGTAGTGTTTATGTTAGGTAGCTCTTGCATTTGAGGCAGAGTCATGAAATACACATGTCATGTATTCTCATAAAAAAAATTATAATAATTTTAAGATTTGTACTAAAAATTTGTTTCATCAATATCCCTTTTAAAGTGAATAAATTTATTTTATTTGGATAGAAGAGCATATGATTATGTTGCATTGGATTAGAAGTATATGGAAATGTGTATGGTAGAGGGCTACAAATACAAACAAATGCATAAAGGACAAATAAGCATCAGGGAATAGTGAAAACTGTGGCTACCCATGACCAAATTATTAAGCAGACAAAGATACCATTATTCACCCAACATTCATACCTTCTCCATATCCCAATATCTCATCCACTGCACAATCATATCATCTCTTTTTTTTACTTCATTTCCCACTCTCACTTTCCTCTCTTTTTTTTATTCACACAATTCATTACTTCATTATCGATTACGAGGTAGTGCTGCTGGATTTCGTCAGATATAACAACTCAAATAAATACTAAAACCTCACTATTCAAATTATTCATTTACCTGATATTTTTATAATAGAACATTTCACTTACCTGATTAGTGTCTTTAAACTTATCTGTTATGTATTTATTGGATTAAAAACTGTTTATAGAAAGGAGAGGTTCTAAAAAAAAAATTATGAAATAGAAACTATTTTTTAAAAATTAAAATAATTAGTTACAATAATAATTAAATTAGAGATCATTTTAGAAATTAAATAAAAAATTAGTTTTTAAATTAATTTTGATTATTGTTAAATAGTTTCTAAATTAGTATCTAATTAGCAACCGAGGTTCTAGAGACTAAATTTAGAAACTAAATAATTGGTAGTTAAAACCTTGGTTGCTAATTAGATACCAATTTAGAAACTATTTAACAATAATAGAAACTAATTTAGAAACCAATTTTTTTATTTAGTTTCTAAAATGGTTTCTAATTTAGTTACTATTGCAATTAATTATTTTGATTTCTAAAAATTGGTTTCTATTTCATGATTTTCTTGTAATAGTCTTTTTGGTCTTGTTTTTGTTTTTAGTTGGTGTTATTAGAGTAGATAGTTGACGATATTTTTGTGTTTTTATTTTGTTTGAGGAGATATGTGTTTGTTTCTTTTGCTCTATGTGAGGATTAAATAATTTTTAAAGTGAATCACATTTATTTATTTTTTCGTGCTGATAAAAAAATTTATCGAACTTTACCATTTAGGTTTGTTATAAAATAACATTTGGTTAAATAAGATTTAAGAAGGCATATTTTTACTAATTTCTCCAACTATAACTTATTTGAGTTGTATTCTAGCAATCCTTTTTGTCTACACATAAAAAGTCAAATGATAAGTTATAAAAATATTTATCTTGTTAAAATCATTTTAGAGATGTTGGTATAATTTGGAGGTCGAGATGACTTGTTTATTTCTTTTATAAACGTTGGAGTTCTTCTATATAAAAAGGTTGTGACACCCTCAAATATTATATATTAATTTTTAACTTAATATTGAATGATTATAAATATTAAATTTGTTATAGAGAAAGATATAAAAATGTAATATAATTTGGAAAAAGAGAAATTGAATGAGGTGAAGTAAATATTTGTAGGAAGAAATAAAGATGAGAGTGAAGATACTTACCGAAACAAACTTCTGACAAGTTGATTGAATAGTTTTTTAATGTGAGGTATGAAACCAATGGAAGCTAATAACTAAGACAGATAAAGATGAATTTTGAAAGATTCGGTAACTGTGTGGCAATGAATAAAGTGTAGGGTGCTCGCATATTAATGGACAAATTATTCTCCTAACTTTTTCTCTTCCCATAATTTATTACATCTAAAACCTTTTTCAATTTCATACTTCCAATTTTTTAAATCAAACTTTATTGGATCTTAAACCCTTTCTCATCTTAACATTTATTAATCAATTATTCTTTTTTTTTAACAAGGTTAAATGTTAGGTATTATTATAAAACTTTATTACAGTTATACCTCAATTAACAACAACTATTTCTCATCACATGAAAAAGATGTAATTAAAAAAAATACAAAAATGATAAGACTAGCCAAAACACATATATTACTAAAAAAAATTATGAAATAAAAACTAGTAAATTAGATACCATTTTAGAGACTAAAAAAATATTGGTTTTAGAATATTTTAGCAACTAAGTTAAAAATCTTGGTTTCTAAATTAGTTTCTATTTTTGTTACATGGTTTCTAAATTGATATCTAATTAGCAACCAAGTTTTTGCTACCAAATCTCGAATCTAAATAATTGGTAGTTAATTTGATACCAATTTAAAAATTATTTAACAATAATATAAATTAATTTAGAAACTAAGTAACTTTTAAGTTTCTAAAATATCTCTAATTTAATCATTATAACAATTAATTATTTTTTTTCTAAAATTAGTTTTTATTTTATGATTTTCTTGTGGTGTATTAATAAAACCGGTATATAAATAATATATTTTAATTAATAATTTTTTTTTGAAAAAAACTAGATAAAAGTCTTTATTTCTGGACGTAGAAGTAAGTTTATTTATTTTTAAAAATTATGTTGATATTGTAACCTAACATAGAATTAGAATATTTCTTAAATATTTTTTATTTATTTATTATTTTTATAAATAAAAAATTAACTCTACATAATGACACGCGTCTATTTAGAATTAATCATAATTTTAAATTATTTAATGTGAAAATCAGTAATCGTGTTTGAAATTAACTCAACATAAAAAATAGATTAAATTGAGTTATATTATATAGATCAAATTATTGGTTTCAATATCGTTAAAAGTATTTTGGAATAGCTACCAGTTCATGTCAATTAATCAGTTTTCTTCAAAGTGGTTGTAGTTTTTAATTTTCAATAAAATATCAAAGCTTTTATTTCCAATTTAGTATCTAATAATAATGAAAATTATTGTCTTCTAATACTCAATAAAGCATTTATAAACTTAACAGAATACATTTATTGAAATTAAGAAAGAGAGTAAAGATGTCTAATCAAAATCAGCTCCTAATAAATGTTTTTTAATTTATGTAAAAAAAAAAAGTTAGCATCTGAAATAGAGAAAATAGTAATTTTCTACTTTAAACGCCACTACATTATTGATCACTTGACTAATGATCACAAAATATCATAAATTATAAAACTAAAACCAATCAATTCAAATCTAACTAAATTTTGAGTGAAGTCGCATTTAACATAGCTAAACTTAGAAGACTAATATTGATATAATTTTTCTTCTAATCACAGTCTTTTCATGAAAAACAAATACTTGAATCTAAAATTTTGTTTAAGAATTGTGTTTCCTTCACTAAAAAAAATAAATAAAAATTAATTTTATAAATAAAAAATAATTAATTTTTATATTAACTAAATTAGATCAATTTTAGAAATTAAAAAATTATTAATATCTAAAAAAATTATTATTAATAAATAGTTTTTAAATTAGTATTTAATTAAATATCAATAATTTTGACTAATTATTTTTTGTCTTTAAAATTAATTTTTATTTAATTTTTTTTTAAATTAATTTTTATTTAATTATTCTTTTATAATAGTGCTTTTTTATTGGACAAACTAAATTGATATTTAGATTAACTGGTATATACTTTATTTCATTATTATATTCTAATTTTTTTATATATAAACGTATCCCCTAATATCACTTGATTTATTTTAATTTTAATAACACATTTGCTCATACAATGTAAACTTAACTAATAATTTTTTTAAAGCTATAATCATTTAAAAATATATGTTGGACTTAAAAGCTAAACTTAATTTATATAAACATATTGTTTTATGTGTACTATATATAAACTTTCATCTTAGATAGTAACTTAACATCTCAAATTAAACTGAGATGTTAGACTCACATATCAAATTACATGTAATTTTACTATACTTAAAATTGAATAAATTAAATTAAGAAACTTATATTAAAGTTATATATAGTTGTACAAATTTCAACAAATTTTGAGTTACTTTAAGAACCTGAGAGAGTAATTAACTTGGTGGTAGAGTCACGTCAAGATTTGAGTATCCATGAGATGATAGTGTCAATCTATTAGCTTGTCCCTTCAGAAGCATGCGTGAAATACTGACAGAAAGTGTTAGCAGAGAAATCTGCCAAAATCATTTCTCAGATGATGCTAGTTTCACTTATGTATCAACTTCCCCAACCTTTATTGCACTTGACAATTTTAACTTCACAAACTCAGTTTTATCACAATTCACTTTTCTTATTATCTCCCTTTAATTGAAACTCCTCTTTTTAAGAAATCATTCATTGGTGAGATGAGTTTTGGAGAACCTCACTAAAACCCTATTATTAGGAGCTGAGAAAGAGAAAGATTTGCAGTGTATGAACTTCTATAGCTACATTGTTGGACTTTTATCACTTCAGTTGCCTCAAGAGAACATAAAAATTGACTGTTTATTATCAAAAAATGGATTTTTATCACGAAGTAACCAAGTTACTCTAACTCCATTAAAAGGGTTGGAATATCTTCTACAATTCAACCTGCTGCAAAGATATTGCTTAGTTGTTGGATGTTATGTTCTATATTAAGGGTGTGATCTTTTTTGTGGATTATTTTTGGTTTTACATTTCTTTCTTGTAGGATTGGTTTGTCGAGTTTGGCAGTTAGTTATGGTGTTTCAACCTGCTAGTAAAGATCTTGTTTAGTTGTTGGATGTATGTCTTATATTGAGGGTGTGATCTCTGTGGTGGGTTGAGGTAATTGTATCTGTTGGATTTTTATATCTTGAGCTGGTTTATTGTTTTGGTTTGTAGTGTTTGTTGGATCCTTAGTTGTTAGAGTGTTAGAAAACTTGTTTTTTGTTGTTTTTTTGTATAAGGGTTGGGACACCACTGAAATGTATCTTTTTATTTTATTTATTCTTTGCTAATAAAAAAAAGGGTTGAAATATTTTTAATACTCCCTTTTCATAAGCTTTGGAAAATACTACTGTCAATAAGAGTTAACTAAATATATTAATGATTTCATCATGTTAAAATAAATATTAATGACTAGTTTAATATTTTAGTTTAGCAAACTGGACAGTATTTTAGTTTAATATTTTAATTGTCTTAATTACTGTGAGAAAATTAAGTTTAGGGTTATTCATATTTTTCGTGAAGGGAATGTTGCTGATAAGTTAACCAATTTAAGATTTATTTATAGAGAATCTTTTCATTGGTATAATAGGTTTTCATCTCGTCTGTTTTTCGAATTCTTTATGAATAGGTATAATCTATATATGTATCGTTTTTGTTAACATATGTATTTTGGTCTAGTTCCTCCATATTTTTGTATTTTTTTTTAATAATATTCTTTTTCATGTGATGACAAATGATTATTGTTACTTCAAGTGTCAGCCTAACTCAGATCTCAAATTTAATAGTGATGCCTAACATAAAAACTTTTATTTTAAAAAAAATATATTTTGTTTTTTTTTTACATAGAGTATTATTTTTCAAGGTCAAAATTATCCCAAAAATCAACATTTGTTCTCGGCTTCATTGTGTCTCAAACCAAATATTTTTCCTTGAGTGAAAATTGGAGTAAACAATATTCTTAATCTCAGCTCTATTTTCGAAAAAAAATAATAATAATTTGCTCAAGTAAAAATAAAACATAAATTCAACTAAAGCAACAAATTTTCATTCGAGTATATTTTGAACATATTTGATGATATTTTAATTTTAATTTTAGCATACTAAACACGCATAGGGTACTAATAAACAATAAAAACACTTCCTATCATGCTATTGTATTATGAATTTGTCTTCAAGTATTGTACATGCAAGCTACCTTCCAAGAGTGAAAACTAACCCCTAACTTAATCTTTTAATTAACAAATTGATACGAATTTTTGTAATTACTTATAACTATAATGTGTGGAACATTCCTACATTGTCTTTGTTTTAGTATAATTTGGAGTATAAAAAAGCAGAGGAGGAGTATAGTTGACGTCTTGGTGCATGTAAGATACTATTGTAATTTTGTGAGTTAATTAATTAAGTACTTTTTTTTATTTAATTAATTAAGTACTTCATAATGAGAAAATTAAGGCGTGCATGCATATTATGAATGTATCTTTTAACTTTTTTTTTATTGGGTTAATGATAGCAATATAAAATTCTAACGTGGGGAGAATAAGTTAAGAGCAAAGGAATGTTACTATTTAATTCAGCCATCATTAAGTGGCTTGATTCTGAATCGTGGTTGATACGAGTTCAAAGTACAGAATAATATATAATTAAAACAAAAGAATCTTCAAAAAATCAATTAGGGATTTGATGGATTTAGTCCCTGCTTATGTACTTGTAAAAAAAAACACTATTTAAACTAATTTATAATTCTGTCCTTTTACTTTTTCATACTTATAATTCTTTTTTAGTTTCAGTCTTTATATTTTTAAAATATGTATTTTTTTTAATATTAATGAGTTAAATATTTTATAACGTAAATTAGTTTTTGTTCTTAATCCAAATATTATATTTCTTAAAGATTTATAGTAAAAAATTGTTAAAAATAATTTTTATTAGTAAAAAAAATTAATGACACATATTTCAATAGTTTGAACTACAACGAAAAACAATTTCGCGTGACGAATAATATATTTAATTCAATACTAATTTTTGTATATGTTTATTAATTTCATTTTATATTTTTTAATTGATTAAAATATTTTTTAATAATATGTTAAATGAATATATTAAGTTTATGATTTAATTGTACCAAATAAAAACATAAGTAAAATTGAAAATCAGAGAAAATAATTGAGTTTTCAAAAATATAGAGTACAATCTTAAAAAATAATCGCTTACAGATAAGACGTGATATATATAATTTTAACATTCTTGACAAATTGTAAATTCTTCAAATCAAAATTATTTACTTTGGTAAAACTATTTATTTATAAACTCACTTTATACAATGGTTGACACAGAATTATTTATGTATATAAGTATTGTTGAATAACTCTGTTTGAAGAAAATAATGAAAGTGAATCACAGAAAATACACAATAGTTTTTTGACAATTATTAAATAATCAGTGTTTAGCATAAAACAACGTCCTTAAATCAATGAATTGTCTTGTTTCATTCAACCAGGTTTGGTTTTCCTCTTTTGAGGAATTAAAAAGAGAAGAATGTTTATTTATGGAGAGATATGATGAGAAACAGAAAAAGATATATAGGTGGGATCACTTTCACTTATGCTAAACAAGTTTCTTTCACTAATTAATTAATCATTTAATGTTGTTTAATACATTATAATAATATCACACCTATCCAAGGCTGCGGATCAGAATCATAAATTAATGGTCACTGCAAACCACAAAACAACTTTCGCAGATGAATTTATTATGTCCTTCCACACAATCCGTTTTTGTTTTCTTCCTTCACAATATAAATAATTCAAACTCTTTATTAATTTATGTTAATTATGTTTTCTCCAATAATAACTTTGATACAAGTGAATTATTTGATATATGTTTCTGCGACATGTTACTTATAAAACCTATTGATGTCTTTTGTCTTTATTCTTTGGTCGGGCAGGTTGTTGGGTGTTTGATTGAGGTCTTTCTCGTCTTTGCGCTTCTCCTTCGACTCTCAGTCTTAGGTGAATACTGAATTGGGATTACTTGCGGAAGGTACTCCGACGCTCAAGTCAGTAAAGCGGGTGATCAATATTCAGGTAGGTGCACAGTAATAAATGACGTACCTTCCTCCTTGGGATGTGTGTTATTTATATTATTTTAATAAGTTTATCTTATTGGGTCTGATTAGTGAAATGGATCACACGTATGGATGTATTACCTAATCCCTAATGACAAATTAGCATCACTGACCTTGGTTTGAACGTTAATGGATTTATATGTCGGTCAGATCATCCGTGATGATTTCCCTAGTCTCAGTCAGGTTTTCCAAATCTCTGTCGGATAGACTGAATCTCGGTCAGCGGACCGAATCTACGTGTACAATATATATGTAAGGGTGGTGAGAAGAATAAATTAATTAGGGTTTTTATGTTGGTTTGTGAAAATTGCAATTGTTTAAAAGCATAGGGATGAAAGAGAGGTGTTTGGTGTGTGCATAGAATAATGATTAAAAAGAGAGAAAAGCAAAGCTGCTAAAGTTGGTTTTAGCATTGAAGATGATGCGATTAGGATTCTGAAACACATGCAACTTACTTAACACCTTCTCCTTTGCAATCATCTTTCCCAAGCCTTCAGGATCCCGAATCCAACCTTACTTTCTATTAACCTAATTAATTAATACACACTTGCTTCTCTTAATTATATTCTTAATTAATTAACTACTTACTTTACCAAACTAATTAAAAAAACCCAAACAACCTTTATTTCTCTCCCTCTAAAACAGATTCATATATCTTCCAATACCCACCTTTTCATTTTCCTCAAACTACTTTTCTTTCTCTTTCTAATATCATCAAAATTCATTTCATTTCTCTTCAATTTCCCCATCCCCATATGTATATCACTATTAAAAAAATTATTAAATAAAAATTAATTTTAGAAACAAAAATAATTATTTACTACATTTACTTAATTAGATATTAATTTATAAACTAAAAAATTATTAGTATTTAAAATAAATTTTATTATGAATAAAATTTATAAATTACTTTTTAAATTGGTATCTAATTTCTTTATATTCTAAAGTTGGTAGCTAAAATATTGATTGTTAAATAAATATTAATTTAGAAAATAGTTTATAAAATTTTATTAATAATATAAATTATTTTAAATATTAATAATGTTTTTAGTTTCTAAAATAATATATAATCTAGTCAATATAATAATTAATTATTTTTTATTTTAAAAATTAATTTCTGTTATTAATAAATGATTTCTAAATTGGTATCTAATTAGATATCAAAGTTTTAACTATCAATTATTTAGTTTCTACATTTGGTAGCAAAAACCTTGATTGCTAATTACATACCAATTTATAAACCATTTAACAATAATAGAAACTAATTTATAAATAAAAAAATTTGTAGTCTCTAAAATGGTCTTTGATTTAGTCACCATAGCTACTAATTAGTTTTGATCTCTAAAAATATGTTTCTATTTCATGATGTAAGGAGAATTCATAAACTTATTTTATTTATATATATATATATTAAATGGAACTCCATGCAAAATCACTTAATTAAATTGTGGTACTGTTCAATTGTAATATTAAGGTAGATATCATATAACTAGGTCTAATATGACAAAAACAACTTTAAGGAATTTTTTTATACGAATGTAGTCTACGTGTATTTTAAGGTTCCACTTTGAACTAATCTAACTCTAAAAAAAATTAAATAAAGTTAGTTCAACAAAATTAAATATAGTCTGAAATATTCTCTGACCCAATTTTTTTTTAGTTAAAAAAAATCAAAGAGATTATTAATGTACCAATAAATATTTCTACCTAAGAGGGGTCGTACGTAATAAAATAAAGCCAGTTATTTAGGAAAAAAATTAGTTTTAATACTACCACCAATATAAATAACTATTTTTTAGGAGAAGATATATTAGCAACTCATGCTATTAGTTTGAAGAGTCTATATTTTTAAATGAAAAACATTTCTCTTAATTATTACCTACCATTTAATTATAATATTAAAGAATAATTGTTACTAATTTTTTTTTATCATGATCTCCCAAAATACTATAAATTATATTATATATATAGAGGCCTAAAGTGATACTTTAATGGCTTTTACCATGTGGGTGATCGACAATATTATTTTATATATATTCTTTGAAAGCAAAGCTTAACCATGTGTGATGTAATTCAGTTTTTTTAGGTATTTATTAATTTGAGAACCTGAATTTTTGTCCTTCCTTGCTTCTACAGTAATGGTAATTATTTTATTTTCGTAGAACATGACACTTTACTCATAAAATTTATTTTCTTATATAAATTAATGCACTTTTTTGTCTTTATTTTAATTAATATAACTTAGTTAAGAAGTTACTACGGGTAACCTCGGAAACATATTCCATCACCAAGTCAAGATATAAACATTCATTAACTATTAAATTATTATAGGAAGTTTCTTTTCAGTGTTGTTATGTGATTTATTTGGTTTGTTTTACTTTTAAGAAATGGTTGGATAAGCGAGAGTGAAATAAACAAAAGTATGTGTATTAAAATTGACTTATGCAAAAAGGAAAATTATTTATTTAATTATTTTTTATAAATGTATTTGTTGAAAAGTGTATATATATATAGCATAGACACCGACACAGACACTAGATATGGACATAGAGATATGTATAATCTCTAAAATGTAGGACACGAGTACATTGATCTATATATTATATAATTATAAATTATATAAATTGACAATAAATGTTTATATGCAAGTATGTTTCAATTTTTTTTTGTAGCAAAAAGATATTTCTCATGATTGGTTCAAAAGATTTGTTCCTTATTTTTATAATCATAATAAAAATGTATACAATAATTTTGAGTTTTTAAAAAATTAATGTATTTCTCTTTTTTAAAATTGTGTTACAATCATGTTAGAATTGTCCAAAATCTAACAAATATTTTTTTAATGAGACACTTAATCAATATATGTGCTATGAGTGTCCTACAAATGCCGGTGTCCGATACATGTGTCCAACACAAACACACAATTTAAGAGATGTGTCCGAACCTTATAAGTATATACATTAATTTTAACGCGTATTGTGATAATATATCGTGGTTTTATAAATTTAATTGCATTTGTACTTTTAACTCAAAAAATGAAAATATATAAAATATTTGAAGAAAAATAAAAATATAAAAATGAATTGAAAATTCTTTATATATATATATATTAAAAATATAATAAAACACCATGTTTCATTACATTTCTTTTTGGATTCGTATGAGTATTTTCAATTGAACTATATATTATTTCTATTAACTCGTAATAGAGTTTGAAGAGAGAAATCTAATTTAATAATAAGAGCCTTACTTGCATGTCAGTAGTAGAAGTTGATCCTGCTTGTCATCAAGTTTATTCAAATTAAATTTAGATTCTTATGAATTTGAGTTCTAAGGATACAAAAAAAGGGTTAATAAGAAGAAAAATTCTATTAAAAAAGACTGCTTAAAATTTTGTTTACAAATTCTATGATGATAAAAAAAAATGTTTCCAATCATACATAATTACTTTGAGACCAAAAGTGAAAAAGTTATAAATTTAGTGTTTTTTTTTATAAGAAAAGTGAAATTCTAAAAAAGTGATATGTGTAGATATTGTTTTGTTTTGTTTGAGTTGAATATGTTGAGGATGTTGTTAGGTGATAAATAGTAAAAATATGGAATGAATAGAAAAAAGATAAGGATGATAAAGAATAGTGAAAATTATGGTAAAGAGTGAAAGAAGGAAGAAAAGGGACCCACTGCTTTTGGCCAAGGCAGCCACCAAACACAACAGAAGCCCTCATTTTTGGCTTCCAATCCTTTATTCTCACTTCATCTCTTTCTCTTTCATCCTCTTAGATATACTATGCGCTGCCACCACACCCTAACTTCCCTCCACCACACCCATCACCACCGTCCATTCACCCTCATCCATTCATCTTCCCATACTTTCCCTTTCTCTTTCTTAATAATCAAATAATATACCTTCTAAATTACCTAAATCAACCTTATAAAATCGCATCTTAAGATAATATTTGCATCTTGTATATTATAAAATATCTTTATTTTTAGTTGATGTGGGATATTGAACATCCTCTTATGTCAAGTGTCTCCAACTCGTGCGCGAGACTATATATTTAAGAGTGGTTCGATAACAGTCTGATAATAATAGTTTGATGAATCCATCAAACTCTCGTTATTATAAACTTTAAATGACTTTAATACAATCATAAGAAATGACTTTAAGTCCAGCTCAACCTTACAAAACGAATGTATAAGATGATATTTGCACTTACTTATATCACTACATGAAAATCATCAAATAAAAATCAATTTTTAGATACCAAAATAATTAGTTGTAATAGTAACTAAATTAGAAACCATTTTAGAAATTAAAAAAAAAATTTGGTTTCTAAATTATTTTCTATTATTGTTAAATAGATTCTAAATTAATATCTAATTAGCTACCAAGTTTTTAACTACCAATTATTTAGTTTCTAATTTTGGTAGTAAAAACTTTGGTTGCTAATTAGATACTAATTTAGAAACCATCTAACAATAATATAAACTAATTTAGAATTTTATTTTTTTTAGTTTTTAAATGGGTTTCTAATTTAGTTACTATTACATCTAATTATTTTGGTATTTAAAAATTGATTTTTATTTCATGATTTTCTTATAGTGTATTTATACAATATTCTAATATCCAGAAAAAGTGATAAATACAAATTTTTATAAAAAAATTATTTTATTATTTTTTCAAAAAGTACATTTTTCACTTTTTTTTTCTATTTGATACTTTTTCTATCTTCTCAAATTCACCCATAATCCTAGCAGACGTAAGAAATTAAAATAAGTACAAAATGAGAATTTATTATTCTGCTTTTGATATTGGAAAAGGGTGAACCCTAAAAAGTTGAGTTGAACAAGATTATGTGAATCTTAGTGGTGAATATGAAATCCTTTGCTACGTTAAAAAGCTGAGGAATGGCTACAAATAGCACTTCGATAATAACGTGAGTAATCATTTCTACACGTTCACACTGACAATAATGTACTCTTAATCTACTCTACGAAATTACTACGAAACAACCACCTTTCCAAAAAAAAACTATTTATTCATGTTTTATTTATAAAATTAAATTGATATATTATTCAAATACTTAACTTTATATGATGAACGTAAAATATTTTTTCTTTGGAATTTTCGTGTCAATTATTAATCTAGAATATTTTGTTGTCAGAGAAGTGAAACAAAATTATGAACACAAATAATACAAGTTTAAATGTATAAAATATTGGGATAGGAAATAGTATAAAGATTCTTTCATAATGGAGAAAAAAAATTCAAAGATTTCATAATTAATAATAGAGAATAGACTGGGCTATGCGTACTTGGTGGAAGAATAGGACAAAAGTAGAATTTTGCATTCACTATTCAGTATTTTAGTTCAAAATTTGTTCTCTGCATTTTAGGATGAAAAAAAAGGTATAAAAATATTAGTTCAATGAGAGTGACCTTTCATATTTATATATAATATATATATATATATATATATATATATATATATATATTAATCATAACGACAAGTCGTATTTGATATGTATTAACATACTTTTTACACACTAGTAAAAAAACTCTCTAAATCATTTTAATTATATTTTTTAGATTTAAATTTAAAAAATCTACATAAAATGAATAAGTTTTGATTTTGATCAATGTGAAAAAAATTTCTTTGTTTTTGTCTTCTAAAATTTGAAATGGCTGTTTTTCAAATTTAATGTGTTTGAATTTCTTTAGAGATTATGAAATTTCTTATCTAAATTCAACTTGAAAATGTAAAGAAATTTAGAGAATTATATCACAATACAAATCCTACCTCTTACCTCTTTATAATCATCTCCATATACAAAAGCTATGAAACAAAAAAAAATTGAAATTTATGAATTTTTTTTATCTCAGAGTATGACCGATAAAAAACAATGTGAAACAAATAAAAAGATGTACATATAAGAATGAAAAGTTCTATTGATATAAATAATACTTAAAGAAAAATAAAAGAAATGAAAACATATATTTATAAATATTTTTTTAAAAGAACAAGAAAAATATTTAATGCATCTAAGCATTTCAAGCAAGAGGAAAACTATCAAACAACAACTAGATTTTGACATTGTTTAACAAAGTCTCTTGGCCATCAAGTTAAAAAGATTAGAGTATTGAAAGAACTTGGATTTATACACATCTTATAAGAACAAGAAAAACATTTAATGCACATAAGAATTTCAAGCAAGATGAAGATTAAGAAACAACAACTAATATTTTACATTGTTTAATAAATTAGAGTGTTCAAAGAACTTATCCTTACAATATTTATTTATTTTCAATAATTTGAATAACATTATATATAATTCTGGTAAATAACGTCAGCATTTTGTTGTATTCAATCCAAATGATAATAAATTACTTGTATAATTTTAAACTTGTAAAATTTAGTGAGATTTGAAAAAAAAAAATAAGAATCATATTTGCTCAGAAAAATATTTATTTTTCTTGAGGTGTCAAATAAATGCCTAACATGAAAGTTTTTTATAAAAAAAAAAAGCTATCAATTATTTAGATTTTAAATTTGGTAGCAAAAACCTTGGTAGCTAATTAGATACAAATTTAGAAACTATTTATCAAATAAAAAATAATTTAGAAACCAATAATATTTTTAGTCTCTAAAATGGTCTACAATTTAGTCTCAACAATTTTTTTTTCTCTAAAATTAGTTTTTATTTAATGATTTTCTTGTAGTGTGGAAATTTGAAAGAAAAACACAGGCCTATGCAAAAAGATTTTAGAATCTAAATATGGATTTTGGAGAGGATTAAATGGAATAAATTTTATACTTCTACTACTCTAATTTATGTATTCTTTTGTCGATTAAAAAGATTTAAATAAAAATAAAGAAAACATTTTAATTTTAACCAACAAATGTGCTTCATTAATTAAACGACCTTTGGTTGGTTGATCTTAAAGAAATGGTCCAATTTTTGGAATTATTTAAATTCTAAGCTCACAACTTTTTTTCCAAAAGTTGCCATAATTCACGAGGCATAACCTATGTTACTAGTTTTTGTGTATGCCAAAAAGCATATCCATTTTTCTTATTTTATTTATGATGTTTTGTTTTTCATATAAATCGCATCAATACGTATATGAATCATTGGGTTGCGCCGTCGACCCATCTCACACTTGTTTTATTTGACATAAACCATGCTTTGCGACAAAATCCTCATTCCAGAACAAATATAAAAAAATAAATATGGTATTTATGTTAAGGATGTTAGTTATTATCAGATTATTCTTAAATAAATAAAAAAACTTGAAATGAAATAAAAAGTTTTGTTTTGTAATGGTCCAATTTATTTAATGATTTGTTTTCTTTGTTGTTGAAAATATGATTAGAAAGTGGGATTAAGGAGAAAAAGGTGTTGAGGAATGCAGATGGTGTCAGATATATCCACACGAATGTTTGGAAGCAACACAAACTTCATTGCAACAATTATTTCAGAGTTAAATTTAATCTTGGCGGCTATTAATTAACCTCTTTGGTTTCTGGTGTTTCCTTCCATTGATTTTCCCACTCTATGCAAACAAATATTTTGGAGTTTTTCTCTCCAATGGGACAAAGAAGGTAAAAACCCAACTCCTTCATCTTCAACCTTTTTTCTCTCCACAAATACACATTTCACCATTTTTTTAATATATATATAATGCCATTGTTTGGAGTTTCCATTTCCTACATATTTCACACTGTTCATTCCATTGCTTAGATTTTAAGAAAAACTCAACACATAACTTTAATTAAACATACTTAGCTCAAGATAAATACAATGACTTACACTTCATGTTAGTATTTTAGTATTTTATTTTAAATATTTGTTATTAGGAAATCATTAATATATCTTTTACAAACTCTCTTTCTCTTTGTTAATATGTATTTTTTAATAATTATTTCATAACTTGTTTACTTAATTATTTTATAAGTATAAAAATATTTTACAAAAAAATATTAATAAAAACAATAATACCTTATATTTTATATTAAAATAAATAAAAAATTAAATATATTATTAATCAATTAGAATAAATAAAAATTAAATATATTTAGATTATAATTTTAATGCTATAAAGAAATACTAAACAAATATATAATCATTACAAGAAAATCATGGAATAGAAACTAATTTTAGAGACAAAAAATAATTTGTTGCTATAGTGACTAAATTAGAAACCATTTTAAAGACTAAATAAATTTTTTGGTTTCTAAATTAGTTTCTATTATTGTTAAATGGTTTTTAAATTGGTATCTAATTAACAACCAAAGTTTTTCCTACCAAATTTAGAATCTAAATAGTTAGTAGTTGAAACATTGGTTGTTAATTAAATACTAATTTAGAAACTATTTAACAATAATACAAACTAATTTAAAAATCAATTTTTTGTTTTAGTTTCTAAAATGATCTCTAATTTAGTTACTATTGCAACTAATTATTTTGGTCTCTAAAAATTGGTTTCTATTTGATGATTTTCTTATAGTGAATATTTTGATTAAAATTATATTTTAAATATATATTTAAATATAGTTATATTATTTAGAATACATGCTGAATAGAAACTAAATTTAAGCATAAAAATTTATGGTATAAACATGTTTTATTATTTATTATATAATTATTTATAAAAATTAATTAATATTTTAAAGAATTAAAATGTATATTATTAAAAAAATAAATTTATATTATTAAAAAAAATTGTTACAAATTTAATTAAAATATAAATAAATGTTATAAGAATTAATAATTTTAATAATATTATAATACTATATTAAATTTTCATATTTAATTATTATAAATGGTATTCCTTACAATATCAATTTTATTAATAGGTACACCCAAATATATTTAATTATAATGCTATTATAATTAAATTTTAAAATATTTTTAATGTAGTTATCATACTACTTTCCTAAAAATATTTTTTTGTGTGGAGTGTTATTTTGGAGCAAGGAAGATTTTTACACTACTCTTAATAAATATAATATTTTTACAGTCACAATTTTTGTGTGTGTTATTATACTTGTAGAATAATTAAGTAATTTTTTTATGAAATAATTATTAAATGGAAGAGGAAAGAAGGAGAATGAATTTGCAGAAGAGATATTAATAATTTTCTAAAATAAATTCATTAAATAGAAACCAATTTTATAATCTAAACGTAGTTAATTAAATATCACTTTAAAAACTATTTATTTATAATAGAAATTAATTTAAAAACTAATAATTTTTTTAGTCTTTAAAATAGTCTTTAATTTATTTATTATAGCAATTAATTATTTTTTTTTAAAAAAATTGATTTTATTTAATTTTATTGTAGTGATCTATTATCTAATTAATCTCCAACAGTCAAATTAAAATATAAAAATTCATAATAAAATGGGAAAAAAAAAATTATCCACTTAGTCTTGCAATAAAAGGATCCCTACCTTGTCTCTATAAATAAACACTAATAATTCTATTAGCATAATAAACATTTTTTTTATAATATATATACTAGCAATTTGATTTGTTATACTATGTGAAATAGATGTATTTTTTATACTTGTGATGAACATTGAAACAAATTGTACATATAAAAAAAAAATCTATGTTAAATATGTAGTAGGGTCATACATATGCAAGAACACAAATTACTTGCAAGTTTTTGGTTTTGTTTTGTACAAAATCACTAACAACTAATACTTAGGACAGTGCTGATGGCGTAAACTTAAAGTTCATTTCAACCTTTCAAAAAAAAGTTCCTCAAAATGTATGCATTGACTTCATTTGGATCAAACTCAACACGTTTTTAGATGAATATGATAAAGGCATAGCTCAAAGGTTAGTGTATTGAAATATAGTGATTGTACAACTATCCTTTTGGCATAATGTATATAAAATACACCAAAATTAATGTTATAACTAACAATTTATTAAATAGAAATTAATTTTAAAAATAAAAAATAATTATTTATTATATTAACTAAATTAAATATTATTTTAAATAGAAAAAAATTATTGATATTTATATAAATAATTTTTAAATTGATATGTAATTAGCTACTAATATTTTCGCTACCAACTTTACAATCTAAGTAATTGGTAACTAAAACCTTGATAGCTAATTAAATACCAATTTATAAACTATTTATTAATAATAGGAACTAATTTAGATAATCAATAAATTTTTTTGTCTCTAAAATAGTATTAATTTAGTTAATATAAAAACTAATTATTATTTTGTTTAAATTAATTTTTATTTAATTATTTTCTAATAATATATATAGGTTAATATATACATTGTATACTTACATTTTGAAACATACACTAGTGCAAAAAATGACAAAAACAACGGTTTTTTAACATTTAGACAGCGGTTTCGAAATTGGTGTCTATTAAAATGCAGTCCATTTTATTGACGTTGTCTATCTACCTATTTTAATTTAAAAAAATGTCACTGCATTGTGATAGACAACGTTTGACTGTGAATCATAAATATATGTTTTTGCACTAGTGATATCAATTTACAATTGTGACCTGACATAATACAATTTCAAAATTACTCAATTTCTTCATGTGAAATACACATTTGAGGAAAAAATTATTTCTCTTTTCGATTGTAATTTGGTACAGTTTATCAACCTATAAACACTCCTTACATTTTTTGCCAATGTTTTTTTGTGTGTCTCTCTTTGTATGGTGTTGAAGTTAAGGTAAAGTAAAGGTAATTGGTGGAAGTGTATGTAATTTAAAAGATTGTGCAATATTTGAAATTTGAAGAATGTTGAGAATGTTGAGAAGGTCACCACCTAGAAGAGACAATGTTGCCAATTTTAACCTGGCACTGTTAAGTTGATGCTCCCATTTTACCAAAAAGCAAAGCATCTTGAGCAGAGAAAATTATTACCCCCATTGACTAGAATGCCCCTTGAGGGTGACTTTACATCCTCATTATCACCTTTATAAAAGCTGCTTCCAGTGAAATTAATAACACCTTCTGCACACTTACCACTATGGGTACTCTCGTCTATAACCCCCTTCTCCCTCAATCTTCAACACATACTCACCATCAAAATATTAAATACTCATCATAATTTATATCTCAATAAACTATCCTAACTTTAATTCATACAACAACCTTCATTTATTCTACTATAATTAATCAATCAATGAACAAATTTAATACTCAAATTCTTCTCTCTATTCCACTACCCTCACTAAATTTTACTCATACTTCAAAATTTACAATTATTTTCATTTTTTACCATTATCTTATGAAAAAAAATTAAATGATTAGCATATTCTTAGAGAAAATAATATCTATTGACAATATAAAAGCTTTTATATCATTATTCAATGACGAATAATTATGTATTCCATAATTATTTTATCTTTCTTAACTTCTCTAATCTAATATATTAAACTAATTCTCTTTAATTCTCTTTATTATTAAGAAGTGAAATTTAAACTTAATTTTTTTTAAGAATAATATTAGCATCCACTGATTATGAAATGTGTTTAAATTTTCAAGTATTGTTGTTTGAGTGACTTTTTGAGCAGAAAAGTTTCTACTAAACAAGTAGTTTTTCACAGTAGTGGAAGGTGTATCAATCCTTATTAAACTCACACCAGATTTTGTATTATGGATTAAAAATTATATTTAGAAATTGATAAGTTGCATGATGAGGAAGTAATTGATTTTCACTTTTATACACATAAATATATCAGTGAGGTTCTGTTCTTGAAGAAAGTATATATATAACAGAAACTCCATTATTAAGTTAGTGTAATAATTAGAGAGCAGGGATTAGAATGTGTGTGTGTGTGTGTGTGATGTTGGAGAGAGAGGAAGAGTGAGAGAATAGGAAGCTTACGTGTGTATTGGGGGGCTTGGCCTGTATTTATGCATGCAAAGCAAAAAAATTTACTGTGTGAGGAAATTATGAGGGTTTTGTTTCCTTGTGGGGATATTTCTTTTTCTGTAATGGAGCCCATTGAGCTGCTTGTGGGATCAAGTTTCGAGCATTGTGATTGGGTCTCACACACACTCTCTTTTTGAAAGTTTATTAAGGAGGGCTATTACAGACAATCCCTGCTGAAGATGAGGGTTGGAAGCAAAGAGAGGAACCCAGAGAGAGAGAGAAAGAGAGAAAATAAATAAAGCATTCTCATAGAAAGAAAGAAAGAAAGAAAGAAAGAAAGCTGATGCAAAAGCTGAAAGTTTAAAAGCAAGTTAAAAGAAAGCTGAGGAAACCGAAAGGAAGAAGAAAAAAAAGAAAAAGACCCTTTTATTTTCCCTTCTCTCTTCCTCTATCTATCTATGTCCTCCTCCTAGGCCTTGTGTACCTCTTTCTCTTTCTCTCTCTCTTCTCTCTTCTCTCTTCTCTCTTCTCACTTCTCTCTTCTCTTCTCTTCAATGAAATGATCTCTTCTTTCTCTTCTTCCACCTTACTTAATTCTATCACCAACATAGCCTCAGACACAAGCATAGCCACTCCTTGCTTCTCTTCTTAGGCCTTATTATCACATATTATAACCACATCATCAAACCACTTCTCATAGAGTGTACCATGTTAGCGAATAACTTATCTCCATCGTCAGTTCCCACTTCTGAGCCTTTTCCCTGCACTGAAAATGCCACTGCCACCAATAAAAGGAAGAGAAGGCCCGCAGGAACACCAGGTGCACAATTATCATCCATTTTCGCTACCAAATCTGCTCCCTCACTCTTCACTTTATTCACTTTTATCAATTCCATCAAAACCATTCAGAACCTATATTATATATATAATCCAAACCACGTTCGTGTTTTTCAATAATATACTTGTAATACTTATACCTTATCTGTGTGGCTCTCAAAGAAGATATATATATATCTGATAATGGTAATTGATTATGGTTTGTTGCATATATGCAGATCCAGATGCAGAGGTGGTGTCCCTGTCGCCAAAGACTTTGTTGGAATCGGATCGTTATGTGTGTGAGATCTGCAACCAGGGGTTCCAGAGGGACCAGAACCTTCAGATGCATAGGAGAAGGCACAAGGTGCCATGGAAGCTATTGAAGAGGGAGACACCAGTGGTGAGGAAGAGAGTGTTTGTGTGTCCTGAACCAACCTGCTTGCACCATGATCCTTGTCATGCTTTGGGTGATCTTGTTGGGATAAAGAAGCATTTCAGGAGGAAGCACAGCAATCACAAGCAATGGGTCTGTGAAAGATGCTCCAAAGGCTATGCAGTGCAGTCTGATTACAAAGCACATCTCAAAACCTGTGGTACCCGGGGCCACTCCTGTGATTGTGGCCGCGTTTTCTCAAGGTTCGTTTTCTTTATTGTATTCATTCATTATCACATATCAAACACTTCTTTGATTTCACACAAGATTACAAGAGATTGATCTATCTAAGAGTAGCTATTTCATGTGTTATACAAGGTTTCTTTTTGTTTTCTACTTTCACCATTTTTGAATCTCGTGACTGTGTATCGATTGAGCAGATAGAACTTGCGAGGGTTCTTGTTTTACTTGGGATTTGACTTGAAAGAAGGGAAATATATTTTTTGGAATGGAATGTAAAGTGAACAATGGAAGTAGAAAAACTAAAGGCATTTAATTAAAATAAAAAGAAAATAAAATATTTGACTGATGGAACCTCAATCCATTTTTTTTTTCACGAGCTAGTACTGTTCATTGACAGTTGGGGTAACACGGTTTCCAATGCTCCGTTTTCCGTTGGTCGCATACATAATAACTGTTGTGTGTTTCTACAATTGCATTCCAACACCTTTAAGCATCTCTGTGTTTTGTGTGATCATTCGTTCATACGATTAACATGGTTGCATTTTCTTCAATCACCACACTGCATCACAACAAATCCAAGAAATGCCATGAATTCTTGACTTTCTTTTGTCCTTTATTTAGTGGAAACTGGAACCTCTTTCCCCACCATTTTTTAAAGACCTTTTTCAACCACCTTTTATCTCCACTTTTTCCCTTCTCTCCTTTTCTTTCTTCCTTTACATGTTTTTCCTATATAATGCTCATCTTAGCACCCACAAGCAAGAATCATTATGAAAAACTCTTTTGAGTGGTTCAATGCAAATAGTATAACGCTAACAACTGTTTGTTTGTATGTCTATATTCTTTCTCATCTCATAGGGTGGAGAGTTTCATTGAGCACCAAGATGCTTGCAACATGGGGAGGCTCAGGCCAGAATCTCAGCCACTTCAACCCTCCGCGTGCCTCTCTAGAACAGCCTCAAGCCCAAGTCCTTCGAGTGAAACCAATTTCAGCACAGCTCCTTGGCCAACAAGAATCATAATACCAAAGCCAACAGAAGCACCCACAATTTTCATGAATAACCCTACTGCTGCTATCACCACTGCTGAAACCTCATCCAAGAACAAGAACAAACTCCACCCCAACTTGGATCTCCAACTCTCAACTCCAACCACCACCACCAACAACAACAACAACAGTTCAAATGTTGCAAACCCCATTGATGCTCTAATATCAACATCGTTATCACCTAAGAGGGATCACCGTGAGAACCATTCAACCCATCTGCAACTCTCAATTGGGTCATCAGATGTGAGTGAGAAAAACGAATCAAACAGGAACTCATCAGAGAAGAGCAGCAACAGCAACAATGCGAAGCAGCCAAACATGGCCTTATTGAGGGTTCAAGAGCAAGCAAGGGAACACTTGAGGATAGCCATGGCTGAGAAAGCATATGCTGAGGAAGCAAGGAAACAAGCCAAGAGGCAGATTGAAGTTGCGGAACAAGAGTTCACAAACGCCAAGAGGATAAGACAACAAGCACAAGCCGAACTCGACAAGGCCTACGCCTTGAAAGAACATGCAATGAAGCAAATCAACTCCACCATGCTCCAAATCACATGCCACGCTTGCAAACAACAATTCCAAGCTCGAAATGCAACCCCCGACGAGAATTCCTTGGTGTTGAGCTACGTGTCTTCTGCTATAACCACAGAAGGAGGAGAAGTTGAAAACGATAATGCAAAAGATCACGCCAAAGACAACAACTAAATCTACTTAGAGAGAGATATAATCTTCTTCATCAACGCCATCTTTCTCTCTAAACTTTATTCTGTATTTTATTTTTCTATGTCCTCCTTTATGGGTTAATACTTAATACCCTTTTTTTCAAATGCAACGCTAATATCTTTGTGAATTGGTATACCAAGTCAAGTGAAGGTGAGTGATGTTGATTATGTAAGTGGGAGTATAATAGCGCACGTGATGGAGAAATTAAAGAGTGTAATTCTTCTTCGTGAAACTTGCAGTTTATTGTGCCATGTTATTTGTTAATTAAATTTGGTATAAAAGAACACTATCATACAAGGTTTAATTACATAACTAAGTTTTTATTCTTTGTTTTCCTTTTCTAGCTATTAATTACTATTTAATATCGTCCGTGGCGTAATGATTATGGCCTGAGCGTGCGTATGTATAGCATTGTACATATGATGTACAATATGTAATGGTATATATATACACACATTGTACTTACAAACTAATATATATATATATAGGTTGTTTGAGTTTAAATATACATATGTAGTGAGTATTATAAGTGTAGGTTTTCTTGGTTTGCTTATAGCATTGCAATGAATAAGGGGTCAGGGAGAAGACTGAAAATTTGCTACCCTAAAGTTTTGGTTGTTTTGGATTTTGTGTTTGGACTATGTGTAGATCTTTGTTGGGTAGGGCAGAAAACGGAGAACACTGTTTGATGAGCATTAAAGAAGTGTACTGACAAAAATAAAAAGGGAGACCAAATGCTTCAGAAAGAAAATGAATACAAGGGCAGTGTCATAGTCATTCACTCTCACTCATACATTACATGCATACACATATATATCCATAGAGAGAGAGAGAGAGAGTGTGTGTCCTTCCTTTTGGGCTGTGCAACTATTCTGGCGACTTATAAATGTGAATGAAAAGCAGCTTGCATGTTTTTCAGTGCCACTCTTGTAAGGGGTTAATGACAGTGCAGGGACTCAGTCGTCCCTCTCAAAGGCACACAGACACAAACAAACGCTATTCATGATGATCACCTTCACGTCTCTTGCATAAGAATCAGAGCCAAGTGGGCGCAGCACAGCAGAATTAAGGCAGAACCAGAACCACCAGCATCTTTCCATATATGCAGAGACCATTCAAACCCTCCCACTTTCAAAGCAATTGCCTCTACTGTCAAAATATAACAAACCCAAAAAAATTCCAAAACCAAAAAATATTAAAACGACAACACATTGTCACATTCATATACACTCCAGTTCTTTCTAACCCAGCATATCCCCACAACTGTCATCGACATTTTCAAACTACTCACATTCATTCATTTTTTTTAACACCATCATAACTTCTCTTTATATATATTTTACACAAACATAGATACATTTTTTCTTATCACCAACATAAGAATCACTTCAACAATGATTCAACTTATATACACAACATTCGAGACGTCCTTACAACACAACACCTTCCAATCAACTATTCAAAATTAATTCTATTAAAATTACATTCGCACTGAAACGAAACCAGACAAATCAGAGGAATAAGACACCAATCAAAAAGATAGATACATATATGTTAACTATATCACATTATAAGGGAGTGATTCCTCAGCAAGTTGACTTTTCTTGGAAGGAAATTATTTAATAAGTATGGTTATCTGTGAACAATATATAAGCTGGGTTAATATGTTGGGGCTTTGTGTATATTTTATTACTAGAATCGGTACAAAAAGATGTTGAAAAGGCAAAGTGATGAGAAGCTAGCTTAAAGGGTGGTGTATTAATTTGTTTATTTTGTTGTGGTAATGTAGCTTTTTCCTTTTCCCATTGGACCACGTGCTTCTTCTTCTCCTGCGATTATGTAATTGCTTGCTAGCCTCAGCATACATATCAGTCTCCACTATTACCTGCTGGTGCACAAAATTGCTGTACAATTATTATGAAAGTGGAAGGTTGCAGTGTCTCACTGGCTGAGGGGACCTAGTGTAAGTTGCCTGGCTCACTTCACATTAAGTCTCCTATAGTGGGTGGGTTGAGTTCGATTTTCAAACCCTTTTTGTTATCTCAGCCCACTCATTCTCTCCATTCTTGTACGGATAAATTAGGAAATAAAACAAAACTAGGGTAAATTACCATCTTATTTCAGTTCTATAACTCACCGAATCTTTTTCTTTTTCAAAATCCATTCTAACAGTAGCTTTAAAACTCTTCCAAACATGTACTTAGTTCAGGAGTTTCTCTTCATACTGTGATCTTACCAAGGATTGTGCTGTCATAAGTGTGTATGATTTAACTGCAGGTTTAATTCTGTTGTAATTAACAGAAGTTAAATGTTAAAAGTTTCATTTTAATTTAAAAAAAATAGAGATTAATTACCTAAATCTTTACATAACTATATACACATTTTAAACTATATGATTGGTTAACCATATGTAGGTAATAGTAATATATATTTAACTTGTTAAACTTTCTGTGTTATGTTTTCAAAATTACTTTTTAAGATTTTTGGAATTCCTTATTTCATCTTTTCCAAGCACTGTTCATGTAGTTAATTAGTACTTTTTTTTTCTAAAAGAGAAATAAATAATAAATTTACCTTACTATTTTATAGTTTACAGTATCATTTTATATTTTGATGAAAAATAATTATTAAAATAGACAATTTGAATAACTTGTAACTAAAAAGTGACAAGCAATTTTTTATGTTTTGAAAAGGCTCTTTTATGAAGGGAGAGAAGTAGTACTTTTTTATCAAAAGGAAAAAGGATTGATGCTTCATTAAAAGATTAAACACACACACAAAATATAATATACCTTGTTTTTCTTTAGGTTAAGTACTTAGAAATTTGGCTTTTGTATTTTTTATCATCAATAAAAAAAACTCTCTTCCTTAAAACAAAATCTGGATCACAGCAAAAAGTCTAAATTGTACACCATCACAGATATTACAAAAACATCTGAAGTTTTATATATTGAAAAAAAAAACTAGTTCTTACTTATAAATGGCCATAGTAGTAGCACATCTAACATTTTGAACATGTAATAGACATGTTTAAGAAGCAAAGAAACAAAAGTAGAGTCTAGGGTTTTTGGTATTGGAAGCAATCAATCATTCGTATGGCATAGCCAAAATAACAAAACATACAAGGTATGCCATGGAGCTCCTTACTGAATATACAATAGAAATCATAAAGGAGGAAGAAAAAGTGTTGAAGCAAGGTTAATTGAGTGCTACACATAAACAAAAACCTATTTTCATTTTCCATTTTGCTATTTTCCAGCTTATCAATGATTGCTTGGTTTGGTAGTCACAATGAACTATTCTTCTATTCTAAACAACAAGCTTCTTGACAAATTTGGGAAATTGATTTTATATGTGAAAGTGGCATGTTTTGAGAATTTTGATATTTTAGTTTTGACAAGTCTTGATATGATTGATGTTAGAGGATAAAGATGTAGTGAAGAAGAAGAACAATGAGCATTTTAGAAGGAGGTGAGGAAAGGGGAAAAGAGGGTAAAAATAAGAAAAAGAAGGAAAAAGACCCCTCCATAGATACAGCTTTGGTGCACCAAAATTGTCCTGGCTTCACATTGACATAACCCCGTAAAACAAGGCTATCCTATTACATTTCCTGCTAAACCCCTTCACACACTCCTAATGCAAAAAAAAACATACTATTTTTCTTTTATATTCTTACTGTTATAAGTTAAAAAAATTGTCAAAATAAAATACACTATTACAAGAAAATCATCAAATAAAAATCAATTTACAGACAAAAAATAGTTAGTTACTATATTGACTAAATTAAATGTTATTTTAGAAATTAAAAAAATATTGGTGTTTGAATTAATTTTTATAGTTGATAAATAGTTTTTAAATTATATCTTATTATCAAGATTTTAGCTGTCAAATTTATAATTTAAATAATTGATAGTTAAAATTTTGGTAATTAATTAGATACTGATTTAGAAACTATTTATCAATAATAGAAATTAATTTTGATATCAATCATTTTTGTAATATCTAATATAGTATCTAATTTAGTTAATATAACAACTAATTTTTATTTTTATCTAAATTTAGTTTTTATTTAATAATTTTTTAATAGTGATATTATGATATGAAACTTAAGAGACTACTTAAGTACAATATTATTATTGTTTAAATATGTTTTTATCTCTAAAATGTAATCATATTTTATTTTAAGTTCCTAAAAAACATATTTGAATTTAGGTTTTTTTTTCAGTCTTTGTTGTTTTATCTTAAACCTATAATATTATTTTCATTTTGAATTATTCCTTTGAAAAATATGATAAAGACTAAAAGCAAATAATCTACATATTATATGAGGAAAAAAAAACTTCAGTGAAAAACTAACAAGGACCAAAGTGGAAAAAAATAGGTATAAAAAATCAAACAATAAAAAATAACTAATTAGATACCAATTTAGAAACTATTTAACGGAAGCTAATCTAGAGACCAAATTTTTGTTTAGTCTCTGAAATGGTATCTAATTTAGCCAATATAGTAACTAATTATTTTTGCTCTCTAAAATTGGTTTCTGTTTTATGTTTTTCTTGTAGTGTAAGTTGGAAATAAATATGTGCATTGATTTTTTTACAAATGTTTTTAACTGCTGAATATAACAAAAATTATACACTCTCAAAACATGTAAGAAAGATTTTGTTTATTGTTTTTAATAAATTAATATGCAACATTACACTAGTTCAGAAGTAACATAATTTCAAATCAAATATGGATATTCATTTATTTGAATTTTCAATAAATATATATGATGCAAGTAAAAGATTTTTAGTGTGTGAAAAATGAAAGTTTTTCAGAAAAAAACAGAAGCAGACATATTGGAGATACACTTGAACACTAAATATGAGAATATTTGATAGAAATTCCAACCTTATAGTTCATTGTATTATAAAAAAATTACTATATTAATTTCCGTTTGGTCCCTATAACAAATTTAATCCATAAATTAACTTGTCTCATTAGTATCTATCACAAATTATCAGGCAAGTTATAGAGTTATTGTTAAATCATTTTAATGTTTTCACCTATGTATATATAAATTAATAGAAAATAATTTCTTACCTATTGTTGTATACAAAATATTAAAGTTTCTCTATTAAATTAAATATTTTCATATGTAAGAAACAAAATAAAGATCACTCTCATCAATCCAACTTCCCATCAATAATTGAACCTGTGCTTTAAAAAGTAATGCTACTTACTGTATGTTTTAGAAAGTGGCAACTATTAAATATATAAAGTTCTACTAACTTTAAAAAATTATCTAATTCATGATTTGAAATAATTTTAAAATAATAAAAAATAGAATAAAAACATTTATATTTATTAAATTTCAGCTTAATTTGTCTTCCAATATTTAAGACAATCAGAAAATTATTAAATATCAAATAATTTAAAAATAAAAAAATAATTAATTATTAAATTAACTAAATTAAATATTATTTTATAAATTTAAAAAATATTGATATTTAAAATAATTTATATTATTAATAAAAAAAATTATAAAATAATTTTTAAATTGGTATCTCATATTAATTACCAATTTAGAAATTATTAGATAAAATTTTATTAATGATAAAAACTATTTTTAATATTAATAGTTTCTAATTTATATAACATTTTAAAAAACATTTAAATTAATATTTAATTACAAATTAAAAAATATTTGTGTTTACTTTTATAATAATCAACTAAAAAATACCAATGATGATTTTAATCGACAATGTAGATTGTTTTACATCTACTGTACATAGAAATTAAACAGTTGTGAGTTTTAGGATTTAAGGAAACTTTTTATAATTGTTAAAAAAGGAAATGAGAAGCAATTGGTATTTTCTAAATGGTTTTACAATCATTGATAATAAAATTATTTATAAAGTGATATGTCAATTTTATGTTTTAGATTTGGCTAAAATGAAAACATCGTAATCTTTCTTTACTATAGCTTCTACATAACATAAGAAATCTTTGTATATCTTGTAGGGATAAGAATAGGGTAAAGTTATAGGGAACTATTTGTTACTTGTTTGAAAGTTTGATGAAGAAAGGAGCAAGAGAAGAATCTCCCTAGATTTTAAAGGTAAGAATTGTGAATGTATTATGAGGCTTGACTTCTATGCAAAAGTGTTGGAATGATTAAGAATAGAGGGAAAAAAAATTATAGGAAGAAGGACAAAACAAAAATATAGGTTTGGTTATTTGGATCTAGACATGTGATTATAGTGTTTAGTTATATGTCTTTTTAAATAACCAAATTTCCAAATTCAAGATCCTACATAACAATCAACCTTGTTTTCCTAGTATAGATATATCTTTCCAACAAAATTAACATATTTATACTAAATTAATGGTTAATTCAAGAAAAAAAAAACTTTGTTCAATGGATCAGTACAACCGATTGGTTGGTTCAGAATAATTCTAAACCAATGCTAACACAAATTATTCTCACTTTTATTAGTATTACATATTTTTGTCTAATAATTTTCTTTAACCTTGTGTTCTAAGTATTTAATAAGTTCTTCATTTGATGATATGAAAAACCCAATAAATATAAATGCATTCAATGTGTCCTTTCTTCCTCACTCACTACTCAACAATGCACAATCATCATTTTGGTTTGGTTTTAGGGTTTAGAGAAAAAAATTTAATGATATCAACTCAAGATTTGTTTATTTATATTAATTAATTTTGATTTCAGCAATACAAGAAAATTATGAAATAGAGACCAATTTTAGAGAATAAAAAATAATTAGTTGTTATAATAACTAAATTAGAGATATTTTAGGGACTAAATAAATTTTTGGTTTCTAAATTAGTTTATATTATTGTTAAATGGTTTCTAAATTGGTATCTAATTAGAAACTAATGTTTTTGCTACCAATTTTAGAATCTAAATAATTGGTAGTTAAAACCTTGGTTGCTAATTAGATACTGATTTAGAAACTATTTAACAATAATAAAAATTAATTTATAAACTAATTTTTTTTTAGTTTCTAAAATGGTCTCTAATTTAGTTACTATTGTAACTAATTATTTTGGTCTCTAAAAATTGTCTAAAAATTGATTTCTATTGGATGATTTTTTTTTGTAGTGTAACTCTTTTAATTATAAAACTCAAGATTCACCGGAAGGTTGAGTAACTGAGCAGCTGAGATTGGAAGGAGCAGTAGGAAGTTCTTTGAGAAGGAAACTGAAGCGTGAGTCGACCGTATGATAGAAAGGAAGAAAACAAAACTTGTTAATAGTTATTTAGGTCTCATCTCTCTAGCGAAAACACAACTCTTTTAATTATATATACAAAGTCATTGTAAGTGATTTTTTTTATAAAAGAATTGAAGTATCTCAGAAGAAATGAGGATTTAGTAAGGCATTGTATAGGGCACTAACTTTGTTGGCCATTTGGCAGTCCATCCAAAAAGCCTCAGCTGAATGCAAGAGTTGTGGCTTTAGTGAGAAAAAGGGAGAAAAGTGTTATGTCTCAAGCAGTTTAGCCGGTAAATGTAAGATCAAGTGGGCCTTCAAAATTTTCACTTTAATGAGAGGAAAAAAAAAAAAAAGAAAGAAGGGAAGAAAATGAAAACCAATCAAATTCAGTTAACCAACAACATACACTGGAATGGAATAAATTTCAGTGGTTGGTGATCAGATAAGTCCACAAAATGGTTGGTTTCATCAGGTAAAGTTTCAATCTCTCTGTTCAGATCGAATCATTAGGCTTCTTTTATATATATATATATAAAAGATATTTTCCCACCAACACCTAAATGAGATCTCTTCTGAAATGTTCTGATCATTTTGGTGGTGAGTTTCAAGGATGAGGGAATCTCTGAAATTCTTTTGAGGTTGAAAAAAATGTAATGGAGAGATTAGATATATGAATATGTTGAAGAAAACAGTTTCATATATGTTGAGAGATGATTGTTGTTATTCGAGATGTCAGTCTAACTGAGATATCAAGTTTTATGTGATGACAGATGATTATTGTTACTCGAGGTGTCAGTATAACTGAGAAATTTTATATAGAAAAAGTTAGATATATGAATATGTGATTGTATTTTGAAGAAAAGAGATGAGGCCCAAATTGAGCAATGATCCAAGTGAATAATTAAGCAGAGACAGAGACATATTATTCATGGGTCCATAGTTTGGAAGGAAGGTGCAAAGGATTTCCATACTGAAAGTCATGATTGTAATCGGACCTACTTCATTCAAGTGCTTTCGTACACATTTCCATTCCAATCACCCCTACATTTCTAAGTAAATTCCATCCCTTCATCACCCAAAATTCAATGTGGTCCAAACTTTTTCCTCATTACAAACTAAAACAAAACTGACTCATTTTTTTCTTCACAATATCATCAAATGCACAACATAATTTGTAACTTCTTTTAATCATAAAAAAAAGTAGGTTTCCTTGTTAAAATACCATTATTAAAAATACCCAACAACACTTATAAGAACATATACTACTACAAAATCATTAAATAGATTAGAAATTAATTTTAAAGACAAAAAATAATTATTTTAGAGATTAAAAAAATATTATGCATATAAAAATGTTATTTTAGTTGTTCTACCCCTTTTGTTTTTGTTTTGATTGGTGATTGAACTTAGTGGCTTGGATGATGAAACAGGAAATTAGCCCTGGTTAAAAAAATTGGGCTTGAAAGTCCAGTAGAAAATTGTGAGACTAAAAACAAAATTGTTAAGATTACTATAAAAAGGCATGTAGAAAGTTGAGAAAAGAGAAGGATATTAGAGTAGTTATGGAGTGAAAACAATGTGAAAGCAGTTAGCATATATAGAGTACTAAAGTTTTGAATTATTTAAAAAAAACATCATATTTATCAGGCAACACCAACGTGAGGAGGGGCTCCATTTGTCTTGCTGTATTTTCATAAAGCCACTGTCTTGTTTAAGCCATGCTGTGAATAGTGATAAGAAGTTGTACAACTTCATTCACCACAGCACTTTTATACATGTAAAATAATAAAATTGTGTACTATAAATGGTATGAATGAAATACACTAAGTGAAGATCACATTATTATTAGAGATTATAAAAGGTTGGGGTTGGATTCTTTTTGTGTCCAGGGGATATATATTGGAGCTTCAAACATTTGTCCATAGTGTGTCAAGGAATCAATAATGTCGCCAGATACTTTTCTAATATCCTTCGTGTTATCTGTTATGATTACTTTTGTATAAGTATTGAGGTATCTTTTAAATTCTTTTATTATATTTTTTTTTTATTGGATTGGATTCAATTGCTTAAGCAAGCTATTTTTGTATGGTTTATCGAGATCAATTCGTCATTCCTCTTATAGATGCAAAGATGCAAAACTTATAGCATTGTTCACTTAGTCTCTGTACCGGTTGGAGTCGAACGAACCATGTCACTCGGTATCGAAGGTCGTCTTATCGCATAGAGTTAATGCATCAAGGTAAGATAAAGAGATATGTGACACATTAGGCAATGTCATTTTAATAATAATCCACGTTAAATACGAATCATAAACGAGATCATCTATTACAAACACTATATATAAGTAAATGTATGTTTTTATCACTATACTAACCACATTCAAATTGAGCACACTTACTTAATTGTTGGAGAGTCTTTTGCAGATACACTCCTGATCAAAAACTAAGGAACGAATATGGAAAAGGAAGAGAGTAAAACACAACCGAGAGACAAACATCAATTGTTCAACCAACAACAGATACTATCTAGACCTTGTACAAGTGCAATTTTCATGTTGGGGCTTGAAGATTAGAAGCTAATTTTGTTATACAATTAGTTAAAAAAAGTGAGGATATAGAAGTTAAGCACAATGCAAAACAACCTTTTACCATAAATAATAAAGATTATGGAGCTGTGTATAGGACAACATACAATCAAGATTTAGAGCTTAAGATTTGCATGGTACTTCTAACATCATTCAATTCGATTATGTTAAACTCAAGCCCAAATGAAAAAATAACATTAGTATGAATGCTTGCCAAATTCAATTAAATTACACCAAATTACTGTATTAACAACCTGAAAAAAAAAACATTTATAGATCATAAATTCAAAATCAACTACCAAATAACTTATAACAATAACAAAAAAAAGTATAGAATCTCAACACTTTAAGAAGATAGAGAAATATTACCAAACAAATCAAAACTCACTGTAAGGGATGAACTAGTTGAAAGAATTTCTTTTTCTCAAATAACAAACAATTAATAAAATTGTCAAACGCTCACACAATAAGTTAAAAGAAAAAGAATTAAGAGACATTAAAATAACACTTACTATAAATTAAATATTGGTTAGATAGAATTGTCTTATAACTTGTTAATTTGTAAGTAAAAGAAAGGAAAAGTTGAAGGTAGATATAGAAAATGTCATGTTGAAAAGAAAAAAAAAAGAATGAGAAGCCTACACAATAAAGGTGAAAAAAAAGGTTATCAAGCCAAAGGCCCAAGTCCTAACTAATTCAAGGGAGTTTCTTCCTTCACCTCTACATTTTACTTCCTGGGTGATTTTGGAATAGGGATTTCGTAAGAAAAAATATTTCCAGAATAGGAGGTGCAACTCCATCAGTATTAATTTTAACTAAGTTTGATGAAAAAAACTCTCATTTAACAGGAAAAGGACGTAGAACTTTACCAAAGTGTGTAAGAGTTTTATTTACTAACTATAATAATCTATCACATACATATACATATAAAGAAAGAATAAAATACACTACAAGTCATTTAATTTTTAATTCAAAATAAAAAATGAATTTATAGGTTATTACAACATTTAATAAAAATAAGAAAAGGTTATTACATTTAAAATAAGGAATTACAGAGAAAAACTCTAGCTAGTTAAAATATTCAATGCATTTTCTTAATAAATATCCTTACAATGCTTATGAATAAGTACTTTATGTTAAGACAAAAAAAGTTAAGCATTGACTTTTTTTTGTTTGTTTGATTTTCTTTTTAAGGATTTTAATGTGTTTGTTTCTGTAAAAGGAGAAGAAAGAAAAAGTAAAAAGGGGAAATTATGATGTTGGAAAAAGAACCAAACTAAGGTTGCTGTTATGTCACTGTAAAATAAAATAAAATAAATCTTATTATATAAGGCGAGATTTCCGGTGCTTAATTTTTAGTTTTTTGTTTATTTTATTTATTTATCTCAATTTAAATAATATAAAAAATATATTTTATATTCCTACTTTACTTATATTTTTTGTACTGTTTTTCCTGTAGCATCTAAACAGAATGTTAGAGGACTTTTTAACTACAAAATATAGTAATACATGTTTTTTTACATAATTTTTATGTTTTGATGGTTATGTATTAGTAATATATTTATTTATATTATTAATTCGTAAAAAATATTATATAAATAATTTAAAGATAATTATCATAAAAATTTAAATATTTAACTCAATTTTTCTTAACTTTAAATGTGAAATTATGGAATGAGGTTAAGTGACCCAACCCAATGCTGTAACCGGCCCAGCCTGTTGTCAGTGGCTCAATTATCGATGGAATCTTTAGTACATAAAATAGTAATAATCTCATAAAATAAAATGCATTTAAAATTACAATAAAAAAATAAAATGCATTTAAAATTATAATAATAAAATCAAATCAAATGTTCATTTGCAGTTCAATTTTCACACATTTAAAAACATTTACCATTTTGAAACTTGAAGTTTGTTCTATGCCCAGTATATTTCAAATCCTTAAGAGAGCTTTATAAATTGAATATAAAAAATATCTATTTTAGCTTATTTTTGTTCAATATCTAATATAAATAAATAAATAAATGTTTATTTTTAAATAAAATTAATTATAATTTTAAAATTATTTTCGATTCTTATATATTAGTTATAGTATATAATTTTAGAGTAGTGTTCATATTCTCCTCACAAATAATTTATTTATTTAGATTTAAGATATATTTTATATTTAAAAATTTGTATTTATATTTATATTTATGTGTTTATTCATTAATTTTATTTAAAATAAAACCTTATTGAAGATACTATCAACAAAATATTGTGATAATGATAGTACTAGTTGTGGTGATAACAATATTAAAGATATAAATAAAGATTAAAAAAATCAATAATGATAATAAATAACGTGGCACTGATAAAAGTGTAAATATAATTAAACTAATAATAATAAATAAATAAATAAACATTAGATTTATTATTAGTAATGAAGAAAAAATTCATTAACGAAGTAATAAGAGGATATTTTTCTAAAATTAAAAACTAACTTCGTACTTTTTTATTTTAAAAATGAATGTAAAAGTTTTTTAAAATTAAGTTAAAAACTATTTCAACTTCGTTTTTTTTAAACAAGTTTTATTTTTCTTAAAAAAAACATTTATTTTAAAATTTGTTTTGGAAAATCAAATTCTAAAAGCGATCCTAGCGTTAAGGTTGGAGAAATGGATCCTAGGAGGAGGTTTTAATAATCAGGGGTTTTTCTTGTTATACCCCATCAAAATCCTTTCTACACCCCCATCAAATTTCTTCAAATAGGTAAAATGATTAAATATCTCATTTAACTTATTCTTATTTTTAAAAAAAATTTATAGAATTATGTTTTGAAAAAAATTCTCCATAATACTGGAAACTATATTTCAGAAAAAGTGTCCAGAAAAAACAATCCAGAAGTTATTTAAGAAAAAAAAGATAGAACAGTCTTTTTAAAAGTTGGTGCAGGAAGAATTTTGATAGTTAGAGCAAGAAACACCCTTCAACCAGTTATGGTCAAATCTTGGCCCATTTCATCAAATTTCGCCAGTTTATTTTTTAATTTTGTTTTCTTAAATTTTGTTATATATATATATATATATATATATATAATTTTTTAAATAATTTTTTATTTTAATTAAAACAAACGGGTTGGCATCTCATAAAATCTATGAGGTTAATATTCATTGCTAATTAGGATTTTAATTTTCATTAATCAATAACCTATGTAGAACTTTCATATTACAAAATATTTTCAATAGTTTTTTTACTATAGGAGTGAATGATGGTGATGTGTAGAAGAATGAAAAAAGAAATAAAACACATTTAAAATGGGGCAATTTGCAGAGAAAGAGGAAAGAAGATGCAACTAAGTATATAATTATTTATGCTGCGCTGACTGAGTATTGGTCTAAGCAAATTTGCACATTTTGCATCTCAATACAATTTTTTTAATATTTTTTTAATATTAGAATCTCATTTTTTTTTAAATGTTGAGATTAGATTTTAAGATGGCGTGCAGACATTTTTGTTCCTTTGCTCTCTTCATTTTCCATTCGTAGACGCCAAGAACCCTACCAGGTACTGCTCCCTTTTCCCTCTCCTCAAACATTCTCTTGCCCTCTTTTTTTTTCTTCAAATCATCACATGGGTTCACAGCAAAATCTCTTCTTTCTCCCATTTTCCCACTTCCATTTTAATCTTTGATATTTTTTATCTGCTTGGTTTTTACCTCAAAGATCTGATTTTTTTACCCTTTTTTTCCATGCTAAAATGGATCTTCATCAAAGCCCAGAAGCTGAAATCTTTGGGGCAGGAGGTTTTGCATGTGTGCATTTGTGAGATTTGTGTAATTTATCCCCTTTTATGGTTTGACTTTATTTGAGCTAAAGCAAAGGTGAGTTTTTTTAGGTCATTACATTCTGCTGTTTTTTTTGTAGTTGTAGTTGCTTCTCTTTCTGTTTCCCATGTTAAATGTGTTGTGTTCTGAATTGTGTTGGTTTGTTAGGAGAATGCAATGGAGTTGGATAATCTGTGAGGATATTTAACATAGTGTACATTCACTGCATTGTATTCCTGCAAATAGTTTCATCATTGGGTGTTGTGATGGATGGTGATAATGGTCTTAACATTCGTAATTGGGGTTACTATGAACCGGCCACATCGTTTAAGAGCCACCTGGGGCTGCAGCTGATGTCATCCATGCCGGAAAAGCCTTTA
>Ga0123342_1001194_pt1 | contig 43539 bp, 16 predicted proteins | sample Turbeawhitnodule_FD_89960 | JGI IMG/M metagenome (GOLD analysis project Ga0123342, IMG submission 89960) | Root nodule microbial communities of legume samples collected from Mexico - Turtle bean Mexico white nodule | ecosystem: Host-associated > Plants > Roots > Nodule | place: Mexico: Nepantla...
AAAAAAATAATATATATAAAAATATCTCTTATATAAAGACTTGTGTTTATTTTGTGATATATATATATATATATATATATATATATATATATATATATATGTCATTCTCCATATCTGCTTGGTCCCCCACTCTCCCTTACATTCTCTCTCTTCTTCTTCTTCTTCTTCTTTTTTTCCCTACTTCGATTCTATCTTTTAATATCAAAATCCAGACTAGAACATCTGTTTTATCTAGCATGTACCCAAAGCATATCTGCAACTATCCAGAGAGTACATTTTTTTTGTCCCCACTCTATTTTTCCTCACATGGATTCTCTCTCTTAATATCAAATTTCAGACCACAACATCTATTAGTTTTATCTACCATGTAATCCAACACATGTCTACTACCTCTCCTGGGAGGACGTTTCTTTCAAAACTCTCTAATCATCGATCGAAATCAAAGAGTAAGCCACAAAACATAATTGGAATTTTGAAATTAGTGTGAATTATAAGAAATTTCTGAGTCATACTACGTATTCATATGATACTTTTTTTCAATATCTTTTTAACGTTATTTTTCTTTTTTGCTTTTACAAAAATTACATTACTTGGAGGTTGAATTCTGGTAGATGTTTCATAATCATCCAAACTTTAAATCACGATTTACTAAACAGATTGTGATATGATTATCTTATGATGACCTTGTCCTTAATATTAGCGTGGATAAGATGTTTTGGATACTTGAAATCTTGTAATGGGGACACAATGTTGGTTACAAAGTTATAGATGTTTTCTTTAGTTATTATTCGTAACCCATTAATTAGTTACATTTATCCTTTTCAATAAAAAAACTTATCTTATATTTTTTATTTTTTAAAAATAAAAGTGTACTTGGATTCTAAACTTCAAAACGAATAATATTTTGATATTAAAGATGTTATCTTAATAACATTTTGAAGTTAAAATATTTGTGTCATCTTCTAATAATCACATCACTTAAAAGTTGAAGTCAATCATAATTTAAATATACAAATCTTTCTTAATTTTCAGAAGTAACTTTTAAAAATTAATTTTCAGAAGTAACTTTTAAAAATAACGTTGTGTAACTTTTAAGAATAAAATTGTGATAGAACTTCAAATTCAAAACAAACAATAATAATTCGAATGTGATCATTCGAATGTGATCATTGATTCTAATGATATATTAATGATATATTATCTCAATAAATTTAAAATAAATAATATATATATATATATTTAATAAGTTTGGTGTATAAATATAACTATCTCAATTTTGTAATTTATCATATTTAGTTTTGGAGGAAAAAATATTAAAAGGTACCTAGGACTATTTGAATTTAAATCTGAAGCAACAGTTCAAATTAGGAAGGTTTTGTTGAGTGGGTTGATTTTTTTTTATTTTTTTTTAAAGCTGATTAGCTTTCTTACACCTTTTTATATACTGGTGGTGTTGGAATATTTTTCAAATGTTTTATATCATTAATTTTATTTTGTATTGATAAAAAAAATTAACATAAAAGTGCCAAAACTTGTGTATATAGTTAAGAAATTGGTTAGGAGGGGGATTTTGAAGGCTTCTGACTAGCCTTCAATTGGAGCGATTTTAATATGCAAAGTAAGAACAATTAAACAATTTTTAGTTAAGTACAGTACATAAAGGTTAAGATAATATATAGTAATAAAATATAATGTTAACGTGGACTTTATATAGGATTTATTATTGTTTGAATGTATCTTAAGTGGAACACTTAATGTACTTACGGCAGATATGTTTCAACTAAAACCTATCTTAGGGACAGACTTTATTGTTGTTTGAATGTATTTGAAGTTTAAGTGGAACGCTTAATGTAATTATAGTAGATATGTTTCAACTAAAACCTACCTTAGGAACAAAAATAAGTCAAGTTAAAAAGGATTACATTATTCCATCTTATAGTATATTTTTAGGTTGTATTATTCCTTATTTAATGGTCATAAAATTAAGGAATTTTTTTATACTTATTGTTACATGCCACGTTATATGTTGGACAATGTCACCGTTCTTTTGGAGAAAAAGAAATCATGTATGTTTTGAATGTATTAATAAATTATGGATTTATTTTAAGATAAATCCATAATTTTGTGGTTTGAAAAAAGTTGTATCCAAGTCGTATGGTGAGTGTCAAATATTCTTATTGAATATAACTCTTTCAAGATAAAAAAAAAAGTGATATTTCTAGAAAGATCAATTTATACCTCCAAAAATTATTATCGAGTTGTTGATGAAGTTTGGAAAGAGATTCACCCAAAAAAATAAAAGTCAATAAGAATTAAAAACATTATTATAAAAATGAATAAAAAAATATAAATATGAAATTCTGTGCATATTTATATGTATTATTGAATTAGTTGAAGTATTAAAAATAAATAAAAATAAGAGATACGATTAATTATCAATTATTATTATATAAATAAATTTATGATTTTATCTTATTTAATTAAGATGCATCGCATTTAATTAGATTTTATATTACGTGTATCTCTTTATATCTTAAACACAGATAATTACAATTTCTACTCTTTTAAACATGCAATGAAAGTATCATGTAAAAAATAAAATGTGCCACAATAACTTAAATTATAATATATAAATAAATACAAATTTTATCTTAGAATTTAATTTTATGAATTTGAGTTAAAATTAAATGACATGTCCTAATCTATCGGATACTGTTCTGTTTTTATGTTGCCTTTTGATCCTCCACTATTTCTTGCCATATTTTATTTGGCTGAACTAATTGATTGGATTATTATAATATATCTCCGAAAATAATTGTATATGAAGCATGAAAAGACATAGAAGCATTCACTAAATTACAAGTGGTGATGTAGGTGACTTCAGACTTATTAACGGGACCCACTCATCTCATATATAGTGAGAAATTCATGAAGGAGATAAAAATTATTTTGCTAAATCATGGTTTCCAAGAAATCTCCCAAAACTCGCTCATGTCTTATCTTCACTTGCTAACTAATTTTCTCTTTTTCAGACGCAGAATGGAATCTTACAATAAAAAAGCTGAGAAACTTTTCCCATCTCGATTATTAACTTGATCAGTCATAATTTAATATATAAGTTTATCATATGTGTGTGTGCATTGGGTGAGGCAAAGAAAGGAATGAGAAGAATCTGAAGGAAGCAGAAAAGGAGAAACGCATAAGTTAAGGGAACTCAAATTTAATAGTTGTGCATGAAAATTTTGAGGAGGATTCCTGAATAAGGTACAAGAACTACAAGACATATGGGATGAAGCAATTGTCTTTAAGCAGTCTTTTGGAATTTCTTGCTGAGAGAATTCTCTGGCATCCATTGTAAAATGTTTCTTCCTTCATAACAATAAAGACGGAAAAAAGAGTAGCATGAATATAGCCATGTGCATTTAGATACCCAATTTGATAGCAATTGTTCTTTGCATTTTAAATTCTTCATAGTATGCACGCTTGGTGGATTATCTTAATTTTTAGGAAGAGAACATACCCAAAACATAGCCATGCCAAAGGTATAAAGACACCAACATCGAATGTTGTGCTATATTAACGATAAATGACAATCTCTCTTCTTATTATATATGCATTATTTCTCGTTTAACTACAAACCCATGGAATATAATAAATATTTTCATCCAAAAATATCTAACCAATCATTGCCCAAGCCCTTCTATTTTTCCCTCACTTAAATCAAGACCCATCTCTAGTTACAAAAAAATTGGAATCCTAACGGAAAAATTAAACTTCACTCCCCATATGTTTTTAATTCTATATAATTAGACCCGTGTCACATGCATATACGTATACCGGCATATTATAGTATGAAAAGTACTTACATAGATGTATAACGAAATCATCATATGCTAAAAACTATAAGCAAAAAAATTTCAAAGGCTAAAAACTAAATACTACATATATACATATGAGAAAAAAAAAAATTTTATTTTCACTTTTGCATCTCCTTTGTGTCTTCCTTCTCAAAATTTCGTCCTTTTAATTCATCTTAAATATGATAAAAAAGAATAAATTCTAAGAGTCAAAAGACTATAATTTTAAATTTTACAAAATGATAATGACATATGTATAAAAGCAAAAATGGTGGGTCATACATATAGCAAATTACTATCTATTGAACTTGGGGATTATGAGAATAAAGACATGCATGATATTCACGTGGTCACACTACTTTATTAGTCACAAAATGATTAGGTGAGCAAGTCTTTAATTAGATTATGCTGAACCCGGGTTTAAAGTTTATCCTATTTATCATGTAGACTCTGAAAAAAATATATTCGTAGTCAAAATCGTAAGAAACTTTAATATTAACATATTAGGACAAAACTTAACTATATGTAATATCATATCAACTATTTCTGTTTTTTCAATCAAGATTGGAGGTTCGCTTTTATTAACACATGACATTTAATGGAATTATAGTAATTAAACAAATTATCATGATATGATTGAAAAACAACACAAACAATATTTATAATACTATCTAAGTTTTGTCTGATATATTAAAAAGGAATCAGAAAAAATGATGTTGATACTCTTGTCATGAATTGTAAAGTTGGAGCATTTACAATTTAGAGTATCTCTTACCACACTTTATACCAATTAGAAGAGATGAAATTTTGATACGAGAAAAGAAAAAAGAGAGGAATATAAACGAGAAGGAATATTAATCTTTAAGTATTTTTATTTTTATATTAATATTTAGTTTAATTATTAATATACTTTTATTCTTAAAAGTTTCTCATCTTTTTTTTTTACCTCGCTTCTACAAATGTTATGTTTTACTAATTTTAGTCTTGAAAACTTTTTTTTTTAAGTTATCATTGCTAATATTTTGGTGACACAAAGTAACAACAGAAACTTAAATAATATTTTTTAAATTACATAAAAAATTACAGCAACTAAAATAAATAAAAAAACACAATACTACAATAATAGAGGTACATTTAACCCAGAGTAAATATGTGTATACGGTGAATTTATATATTTAAAAAGTATCTTTTATTTTATTTTATATTTTTTATCAATAAATATATGTATAACTTTTTTAATAAAATCTGCATATTAAGTATCACTATGAATATTGGAATCTCTTAACATTCAAAACTTCACCAATCATATGCTCAAATATGTAAAGTGTAATAAAGAGAAGAAAAAATACATAAACACAGGGCTATACCAAACCCATGAAAAAAAAATCAACAACAAAAAAACAGGCAACCGGTACTTGTTATAAAAAAAAATATAGACTAATACAAAAAGACATAACAGAATGTCATATAAAATCTCCAAAAACTGATAAAAAATAACTTTAAAATTAACTAATTTATCGATTTTTCTTAAAAATATATATATATAAATAAATAAATTTAGCCTTCTCACAAAATTTTATATATCTTCTCCGTTTACCTCCAAGAAACTAAGGTATCACTATAAGAAGATTTGACAAAACATTAAAGAAAAATTATATCTGTATAAATAAATAATTTAATATGTACAATCAACTAATAGAAATTTTGATTAATAGTACTAATTATCTCATTATATAAGTTGAGATGAGTGAAGTCATAACAATTCTATTAAATAGAAAGAATTTCAATTATATATTCTTTAATATTAAGTCTTCCATCCCACATAAACTCAGTTAATAACGTTAGAGGGCTAACCCGCAATTACATATTGACGTACTTAAATAGAAATATACATGGCCACATGCATGAATGTATGTTATCATGCGGGGGAAAATATTTATTCCCAAATGTTTTTCACAAGTATGAATATGTTAATGAGTAAACAAGGAAAAACAAAATTGGATATTAACATGCTAAAAGTATAGTAGAATTTGTTTCTAAGGTTATATCTATTATCATGACACAGAATATTCTTCTACTCATGATCATGCATTTTAATAATTTGAAATTAATTAATTTTTTCAATAGTTGTTAACTATTATATATTGTTATGGAACAATTTTGATGAGTAACATAATCAATTCAAAGTTAAGTAAATTATGACAACATAATTAATAAGAAAAATTAAAGAATAGGTTAAAGTGTATACCAATTGAAATGATAAATTTATGAAAGGTTTTTCATAACATGTGAAATTAATGATCGGCATATGTAATCTTCAAAATGTTTAGTTTGCCTTGTAAATAAATATATTTTCTACTATAACTTTTTGTTCTCCTTCTCTTTGTGTGATTTATGGATGAAAAAGAAAAAGAAAGAGAAGAAGGTGTGAATGTTATGTTTCATGCAGAAATTAATGGTAACTAAAATCACACTATTTGATGCAAAATGCGTGCATGGAAAAGAAGGAAACATGACTTCGTGCATGGATATGACTAAAATTAGCAACAATACCACGTTATTATATGAGATTTTCTCATCTGTGCGGTTCTAAGGTCACGTTAAATATGAGATTTTTATATTTTTTTATCAACAAAGAATAAACAAAATAAAATATGATATTTCAGAGTGTTTCAATCCTTATACAGTCATTTTAGGGATGTTCCAACCTTTATACAGAAATTGGTTAAAATCAATTAGTTCAACACCTGACCAGCAAACAATCTACAATAAGTATTATGTCCTTGACACCTGTCACATAATGAGATTAAATTAAATAAACTTCTCATCGTCATGCCATTTGCTAATTGAAGTTCAATATGTGTTTCCTCCATGTTGAATTTGAAGTAGAATATAAGCTCAATTTTTATTTACAAATACGCTTAAGATTCAGCCCAAAATATAAAAAATAAAGGAAATAACACTGAGTCGATCTTGATAGAAATAGCAAAATCATAAAGGCAAATTCTCTCTCCACCTTCATACTTTCCTAATGTACCTTCATCTTCATATTAATCGTGAAAAATCAATTTTAACTTTTTAAAAAAAAAATTAAATAATTCTAAATGAAATATAATCTTACATTTTTAAATAACCTCAATTGCATCCAATACCCTCATACCTCCCTTCTAGACGCAACACTTTCATTATTCTCTAACTACAGCGTTTAAGAGAAAAATTTCCTCATTTGACATGTTTTAATTTACTCCATAAGACAAATACATACTTAGCTAAGGGTTTGGGTCTCTTGTAGTTAGAAGTTTTTTCTCAAGCAACATCGCAAAAATTCTATCAAGAAAATACTTATTATTACATTTGCAATAATTCCATGAAGTGTACTATTATTGCAATCTAAAGCAAATTGTGAACAGTTTGAACCAAAAGTTTCTTTTGCAGTGCAGATAAAAAAATAATTTAGTTTTATACTTCATTTTTGCATCTTGTTGTTTATTTTTTCTGAGTTTTGTAACTTTCAGATTGTACAATAAATGAAAAAAAAAAACAGAGTCATCAATAGTAACATAAAACTTACTTTAAAGCTACCAACGTTTACCACTACCCACCACCACCCACTATAAGCAAACACCACCATTTATATGAAGAAAAAAACTTCACATTCTCCATCATACTAAGAAGGGTGTTATTGAAATTAAAAAAGTATAAAGTACATGGAGGTGCAAGGAGAATTTGCGAATCAGAGAAGGAACATGTATATTGTCTACATCAGCATTTTGATCCTCTTACTTTTTTTTCCCGTGATTATTGTCCTCGTAATTTAAAAAATCTGTAATTTTGGTCAAATTCTTAACTTTGTATACGTTATATTTTTTTATTTTGGACCAAATGAACACTGGAATAATTTAATTCATTAATAACTAAATTAACTAACATATAAAATATAAAAAGAAATTAATGTATACAATTTTTTTTACCAAAATTACAATTTTTTTTTAAATCCATGGAGAATCATAGAAACGGAACAGGGAAGAATTAAAATTACAATTTAACTGAAAGAAAATGTTGTTTTTGAAAAGAAAAATACAAAATAATTAAAAAACGCAGGTACAAAAAGCAACTATCTAAATATAAAAGTGCCAGAGCAATTTGGGCCTTGCCCAATGTACTTCATAGGAGGAAAATAGATCAAGCCCCAAAAGTATTAGACTAGACAATTATTATTCTAACTTCTCTTTTTAAGTTATGCACTCCTTCCTTTTTTTTAATCTTACGATTATGTAATTCATAATATATTTTTAAAAAATGATATTCCATATTATATAATTTGGAAGGTTGGATTTGAGAGTAGCTTCTGCATTATGTAATCCGGATACGCATTTGAAAAAAGACTTATAGATTACATAATTCGAAAGCTAATATTATATTAAAAAATATCTCCAGATTAGGTAATCCATAATTTAAGCATGCATCTGAAAAAAAAACTTCTGGATTCCATAATCTGAAAACTAATTACAAATTTAAAAGAGAACTTTCGGATTATATAATTAAAATATTAAAAAAATAAAAAGCGGAGAAAAATATATGAAGGTGATGTAAGCAGTGATGAGATTGACACAGTTTATGCTCATCACAAACAAGACTTACGTCCCACTTATGTGTTTTGTGTTTACAAGAAAAGTAGTTGGATAAGGTCAAGACCAACGACAGATACACACAGTGAGTTACGAGGACTCGTAAATGTATTGTATACTTGTATATCTTCACATTTATCTTACACTTTTCATAGCTTAAAAATTGATTTGGCTTAAGTCCATGTTATTTCACTTTTGACTATAGGATAATGTTTTCAGTGTATTAGAAAACTCATTAGTTTTTTTTTTTTTAAGTTTTATGATTCGACGAATAAGATTTAAAGAGATGAAAAAAGAATATGGAACAGCAAACTAACTCAAAAAAGGAAGCTTAATGAAAAAAAAATTGTTTTATTTACTTCTAACTTCGTGCTTGGCATGGATTACAAACTCTTCACCAACTGTGGGAGTTTCCTCGTTTAATATAGAAACATCAAATTTACATTTTGTTTGCTGTGATTTTCATGTTTAACAAGGAGTTACTTCATAATCATTTTCTTATTGTCAATTGTTGATGTTACACTAAAGAAAAAATATAAGAAATAAAAACCTAAACAAATATATTAAAAAAGACATTTATTCATACCTTATTGGAGATAGTGATAGTTGGAGACCACTCCTACTGTTTCCACATTTTTCACCAAGTTTCCTCAAAAAAAAGTTATAATTTTTGTTTCTTTTCCTCCTTTATGTAACTTGATTTGCAACTTTGGAGGTTGGTTGTAACCTAAACTCCATATGTTTTTTTTTCAAGTTTAGTATATAAGTTTATTTTCTCCCAACTTCTTTATTTCAATCTCATACTTTCTTATTGTATGGTTTGATCACTTATACTCTGGTTTATTATTCATTAGAAAAATACGTTTTTAACCTTGAATGAGAATAGAACACTTAACAAATCCTATGTTGGGAATAATATTTGGCTTCTTTTGTCATTCTAAATTCCTTTTCATAACGAAAATGATATCCTTGAAGTAATTAAGGGAATATATAGAGTTTAGTAAAGAATTTTAGGCTCTCGTTATTAAAATTAAAATTTTACACATTAGCGACTTCAAAAATTATCATTATTTAGGCTATATATCAATTACTAATTAGTGATGAAAACAATAATTAAATCAATAATAATAAAAAATATATAACTTTACTGTATTAAATTTAACTAGAATACATTTCAGTATAAATATAGTATTTATATTATAATTAGTTTAAAATAAATTTAATTATATATATATATATCATTTATCTTGTAAATAAATTAATATTTTTTAAAATTTAATGGTTTAGTCACTTAGGTTCACTCGATAAGTTAATAATTGAATTCTCGTGAAACACGCTTATTTCATATTTCAAATCTAATTTTATATAAAATCTGCATAATGACCAAAAAGTTTGTTTTCCAAATTGAATTGAATCAATTATGATTGAATTAAATCAATAATTAAGAAATTTTAATTTGATACTAAAAATGAGAAAAACGAAAACATAAATAACAATTTTTTTTTTAATTTAGATAAAAAAAATATATGGTTCACAAAATTAGTCACTATATAATTGTGATGGAATTCAATTATTAATTTGGTTATTATTTTATCACTTTGTAATAGTTGGGATTTAAATATATTTGTATATTAGAATTATTTAGTGAAAATGAATTGTATAAATAATCATATTTATTAAAGTCTTACCTCAAAAATTTTATATAATGGTTGATTAATAGATTTTCACTATTTTATCAGTGTTTAATAAAGAATTTAAAAGAAAATTTTTATTGTTTTATCTTTTATATTTGTGTTTATTTATATTTATAATCATTGCATTTTACTTCACTTATATTAAATTATATCAATATGTTAGTCAAGCTCCTCGCTCAAATTATTTGTTATTACTTAAGTGAAAGAAAATGTTGATGTTTTAGTATTTTAGTTGATGTTTGATCGATAAAACATTAGAAAAGAAAATGTCTTTTCTTCTTCCTCACTCCAACCATAGATAGGTTGCTTGAACGACAAGTAATGTTATCCTAACAACATGCCAATATCATTATTTAAATTTAAAAGAGAAAAAATAAATCATACGTATTATTATCTCTTTTATTTAATTTTCATATTGCATTTTTTTTACATCACTACCCATTATATTTATTACCGTTGTTTTCTCTACGTTTCTCCTTATCTTAACTTTTCTTTTCCTTTCACACTCTGCTTGTTATGCATCATTCTTCCCTAAAATGTCTTGGAGCTTCATATTTTCCTATCTAAAATGTTGTGGCCGCTATCAATCACGCAATTATTTAAGACAACTTCTTTAGCTATACATCTTTGTCTATAAAACATACTCACACACAAAAAAAGACAAATAGTCCTGAAATCAAAGTTAAGAAAAAAGTACCGTTTAATTTTTTTTTATTTCTTATAGCTTAAATTACGTGTATAATATCAATTATTTCACTTCTAAACACTTTATTTAATTAATAATTTTTAGTGTGCGGTATAATTAAATTAGTTATTCTCAAAGTCAGTGTCATAATGATGAAAATATAATAGACTTATGATGTGACATTAGTTTTGTCATAAACTGATAAAAAAAATATAAAATATTTTAACAAAAAGTTAATGTTGAAAATGAGTATTTTTATAAAAAAAATCTACATGAATATTTTCGTAATGCTACGTTCCAAATTCATTGTATTTTTTAATTATTGTATAATTTTTTATGAGAAAGTGAATTTCAATAATTAAAATGACGTAATATTTGAGTAAACAATAATTTCGCTATTGTTTTAAGTAATTGTTAGGTCATGTGTCTGACTGATGTTTGATTATTTATGGATTGTTTTTCGACTTGTATATTTAATATTATAAGAAAACATAAGTTAAGGGATCTCAATTAAATAGACTTAATCATCTTTAATTACTCAATTAAGACAGAATAATGATTAAAGGTGGAGGTGTTACAATCCGGTCTATATATGCATGATTATACTCTACAAAAAGGATCATCTAATATCTGATTACTCTTAACTCCTATGTCATATTATACTCATTATATTTATGTTCTTATTGACATGAATGTCAGAGTGTTATCGCAGGAGGAATCCCTCTCATTTTAAGAGGTTGAATCACTTGAAGAGAGACCACTAGAAACTCATTCAATTTCTGACCTATCTCGAGTTTGGCTAGAAGAATAATGATAATATAAGGCATGATTGTGAATTATTTATAGCATGTGTTGTTCTGAAATTGTGAAACTTGGTTGGAGAATATATTGTGTATGTACGTAGATTTTGTTAATATTATGAAGGCCGAGGCATTTGATTTGTGTTATTTCCACGGTCTAATGACGTGGGTGTGAGTAGATGAAGAAGAAAAGAATACATTCTTGTATGTATTTTATTTTGAATTTTGATGTTGTGTGGTTGAGGATTTGGATTATGGAAAACAAGAAAAAAAGAAAGTGATAGAATATATGAAGAATCTTCTTCTACACACCAAATCCTGACAAAAGCACGTGGTAGAGACATTCTATGAGTCAGCAATGAGGGGGAAGTTGAGCAGAGAGTTTGGAGCAGAGAGCAGAGTGAGGGTCAACATTAACGGCGCCGTTGGTCTCATGTTTTATCTTTAGTACTTGGTCCGTCGTCTTTGGGCACCCACGTGAAGTACCTTCTCTCTTTGTCTAAGTTGAGGGTGCATCGTATCTTTTACCAACATTCAAGATTCTTCTCTTCGCCTTGTACCTCTCAACACCACCTCGCCACATCATCCTCAAATATTCACCTTATTCCACGTTTTCACGACTTTCAAAAATATTCACACATACTGTCACTCAAATTTATGTTTCTATCACCCACCTAATCCTACCATTCCTAGGAATCACTCTCACTCGTTGAATTTCACTCACCAACATTATCACTCATCGTCAACCTCACCAATCTTAAAACCCAACTAAAATTTTATAACTTTTTTTCATGAACAGATATCGATCATCCAAAAATACAAGTAATTTTCTTTGCTTACTCCACTTTAAGTAAGGGACTGTGTATCGTCTCAACCATGTTTGACCTCATAGAAAGGTCTTTGACGATATGGATTGATATGGATTATTAGGATTTTTTTTTTGTACGAACATTCGAAAAATCTTGTGATGTCGTGACTATAAGAAAACTGTTAAATAAAAATAAATTTTAAAGATAAAAAATATTAATTGTTGTATTGATTAAATTAGAGATAATTTTAAAAATTAAAAAATTATTTTTTTAAATTAAATTTTATTATTGATAAATAATTTTTAAATTGACATCTAATTAACTACAAAGGTTTTTCTATCAAATTGGTAGTTTAAACTTGGTAACTAATTAGATACCAATTTATAAACTATTTATGAATAATAAAAACTAATTTAGAAACTAATAATTTTTTTAGTCTCTAAAATGGTTTCTAATTTAATCAATATAACAACTAATTCTTTTTTTTCTAAAATAGGTTTTTATTTAATAATTTTTTTTAGTGTGATATCATTAAGTCAATTGCATAACGATCTCCTTAACTATCCACAACCAACAACTAACCTTAACAAATTGACGAAATTTTCAGAACGCGAGCCAAAATTCACGAAGATCATTTATGGATACTTTGCTCAAACACAGGAGAGAGAAGGAGAAAAACTTTTCTCAATCTAAAAACTCTCATTTGTAACTTACGAGACAAGTGTGCTGATACTATCTTTTTAAGATTTAAACTAGTACTTAGAAGAATTCTTTGAGTCACAACATAAACACATTATAATTTTATAGAAGTTTGCAAGACTTTATTTATATTGACAATATAATTTTAAAATGAAAACAATTATAAATGGATTTAAAATGGTGTATCTTTTGATTCAGCTAAATTTTATTGCTCTAAATATTTTGAGTATTCTTAAAGATTTTCTTAGGATTAATTTTTCTTTCTTTAAAAAAATATACCACCAAGAAAATAGATAATTCCATAAAATTCTCATTTCTCGATTAAAAAAATTTCTCAGAGATTGGAATGTGATACCTTTTGTTATCATAAACAAGAGAAATATAGAAATGAAATAATAATCTAAATAAAATTATATGCTAGTTTTGTAAGATGAAGTTTTGGAAGTTAAATAAACTTTCTTGAACACCACTGGAAAGTAATTTTTCTTGCATCGTAAATTATCTTCGGGTAAGGGAAGCTATCGACATCTAATTATTTTAAATTTGATTCAGATGTGCGAAAATTATATATAAGTTGTGAATTAAAGTTGAAATTTCTTAGAATTAGAATGAGTTGAAGTTAGGACATGTTGAGTATTTCTATGTTGAATATTTATTTGTAATTTGGACTAGTCAGTTTTAGTTTGAATTAGTTCTAAAAAAATAGTTTATGTCCGAATTTGCATGCTTTTTAGTGTTTAAAACATGTGATGAAGGTTAGAATTTATTAATGCTAGAGTGGATTCTGTTAGAATTTATTAATGTTAGAGTGGATTCTGGCAGCTGGTATGCATTATTATTGATCTTCTATTTCATGCAACTTTCAATTGAGACTTGAGTTAAGTTCAAACAATGAATAACCATTTCTCTTTCGCAAAACACTATAGCTTAAGTGATGTCATGATTGCTTAAGCTATTATTTGAGGTTTATATATTTTTTCAAGATAAACTCTAACAACGGAATGTATTTTAACATGAACAATTTTATCTTAGAATAACCTATCTCCTTTAAACAAAATTTGTTAGCGTTAATTATTTAATAGTATGTGATTCTTTAAAATATTTTTAAGAATTAGGTAGATATGTATTCTAACATTTAACATTTTTTTATCAGCCTTCTAACATTTAACATAATGAAAGTATGAAATCTTTTTTAAGTGTGTTATTTTTGCTTTATTTTTAACTTGATATGAAATATTTTTAATTTCAGTATAAAATTAATAGTTGAATATGCAGTATGAAAAAAATATAATAAAAAAAATTCAAAGAGTTTATTCCAAAACTAAAACTCTAAATTTCTCAAAAAAAATTATTAATGAATAAATAATTTAAAAATTCATATACTTATATTTATTTTTATCAAAAAACATATTTTATTAGTCATTTTTTTTATAAAATCATTTAAATTTATTTATTTCTATCGTTTATATTGTTGAGCTAGTTCAGCATAAAATTTCCTTCATACCAACTGCTTTCCGGGTTTTACTTTTTAGGTTTTGATTAGTTTTCCAGTTTATAATCTCTTTTTAGACATAACCTAGATTATTGTTTATAATGAAAATTCTATTATTTTGAAACGAGTTAGATTTTTTTTTTTTTTTCATAATGAACGTTTTAGTTAATGAGCATATGGTGATACATATATACATTTATCAAATAGGTATCCAAGTTAAATCATTGTTATAAAATAATCTTGACGTATATATATATATATATATATATATATATATATATATATATATATATATATATATATGTGTGTGTGTGTGTATAAAAAATAATTTTTATATATATATATTTTTTTTTTTTATAATTTTTTTTTTATATATATATATATATATATATATATATATATATATATATATATATATATATATGTATGTTTGTGTGTGTGTAAAAAAAATAATTTTCATCCATCATTATTTTTAATACTTAAGATTAGGTCCACCTGAGTTGACCTAAAGGATCGGGATTCAGTTACAGAGAGAGTTGTTGCTTTTTTAATTATTAAAACACGATCTAAATTCACAGTTATTAACTTAGTAATATTTTATTATTAATCTAGATCTTAAAGTAATGTTTGAGATCATTGCTTAACTTTATTATTATATATAGTTAACTAATGTTACATAATCTTATAAAATTGCCAATAAAAAATAAAAAATAAAAATCTTATAAAACGAATAATTTAGGATTGAAATTTTTAAAAACTAAAATCATATCCATAAATTTCATTCACTTTCTAAGACTTTTTTTTTTTAGCTTTAATTGACGAAAGAAGTTGTTTGTGGTGTATAAAATTTACGAGGATTGATAGTTTGAGTTTAGAAATATATTTTTGGTTTATTATGTACCATTCTCTTTCATAATTTGTCTGGTGAATCTTATCCAGAAAACACAATGTCATTACACTTAAGAACATTTAAATTTATTTGGTGAAAGATATTTCCCTCAACATTTGTAAAAAGACGAAATAAGAAGCATGCGATGGATCGAGGACGAAAGATTTATCTAAAAAAAAAAAAAAAAATATTAAAAAAATGTATTTTTTTCTATATTTTTTAGCTTACATTTTATAATACATTAAAATATATTTTTTATAATTATATAAAAGTGTATTAAAGAATATGGATACAAACGTTATAGAAAAATGTTAATATTAATTGTGTCTTTTCTAATTTTTAATTGTTTCTCTTTATTTTGTAAATAGTATTTATTGATTAATTATTTATTTATTTAGTTAGATCTAGAATGAGTGTAGTATATATTCAGACTATTCGTTCTGATTTCAATATAATAGAAGAGATATTCATTCTTATATCATTTGACTTCCTTATACTCTTTCGTTCATCTTTGTTCTCTTTAGTTCATATATTTTTTATTTTATAATAGTATCAGAGTCATTTCGAGTCTATCATAGCGAGTGTTTGGTGGGCTTATCAGGCCACCCGCTATCGGACCACCCATAATATGTTATCTCACGCATGAGTTGTCACTCTCGGTGTGAGGGGGTGTGTTGGAGATCCCACATCGACTAAAGATGAAGACATTTCATTGTATATAAGTGGGTGCAAACCTTAATCTTATGAATCGGTTTTATGAGATTGAGTTAGGCTTAAAGTTCACTTTGTAATAAATATTTATAAATATAAGTAGTTACATAAATATAAATATTGTTTTTGTATGAATCGAAAATGTCTTGATACTCTTTAGATTATGACAAATTATCATATTAATTTCAATATTTAATATAATCATATTATATCATGAAATACTTGATAGGTTTGGCAAACCATTTTAACCACATCAATCACATACTTTTTTATTTTAAATATTTGGTTGTTGAGACGGAAAGGATTTCAACATTATTAATATTTTAATAAATATAAAATAAAACATTATCATTTATTAGGATATTAAGTGAATTAGAAGTTTGATGATAAGTGATTATTGAACATGTTTTTTTTATGGGTGAATAATGAGATTCACATAAATTTTTTAAGTGATGTAAAACGACCATTTTAATTAATACTAAAGATTCCTTTTGTAGTAATAATGTTTAACAATAATGTGTGTAGCATACCTTAGAAAGAATTATAGAGGAGAAGAGTATAAAATAATTGAAGGTAGTGATAGTAATGTTGGTTCCAAGGGAAACCTAGACATAAGAAAGGCACGGAGTTTAAGATGGAAGAGCAGGAAAAGCAGGCAATGAAATGTGAAAGAAAAGAAGAAGACTAAATAATTGGGAAGTGCATCAAAAGGAATATGAAAAGGTGAGAATGAGGAGCAAATTAGCGTGAGCGACGTCGTGGCCAATCCCTTTCAGGTAGACCCAGTAATGTGCCAACTTGCTTCGCAACTTGCAATAACATAAATCCAAAACCTCAAAAAAAATTAAAAAGGACCGTCAATACTAGCTTTCCCTGTGACCCCTATTCTCTCTCATTATAGACAAAATCTTATCACTCAAGACTCATCTCCATCTTCTTTTTTCATAAGACTTTCAATATATGATATGCTTTTTTAATATTTAATATATTTTAATTAAACACTTTTATTTTATTTTCTGAATGAATTTTTTTCCCACTAATTTTGTAGTTTTTAAAATGACCTAAAAGGGCAACAGCTAATTGATACAGTTGATACTTCTGAACTTGCGTTTATGTTTTAATTGAGTATTTCTACCGTTAGAAAAATTAACTATTTGAGTCAGGTATATAAATTTGCTATAAAGTTCTTATAAAGTGATTTTTTTGCTTAGATTTCATGAAAAACATATTTACTTAGCTATGCATTTTACTACCCAATTATAATTATATTACAAATTTTATCACCAATTTGTTTTTCACGCAGTTTACCATACAACTTTTTTATTTTAGATATTTTATTTATTCATTAAAATTTTACAAAGTAATGACGTGTCTGAAAAATTTATAAGTAAAAATAATTAAAATGACATTGCTTTTAAAAAATGATGATAAAACAAATATTCTTTTAATTTTTTACACGCCATTATGGTGAAATAATGAGTAGAAAAGATTACAATTAACTCAAAAATATTTTGGTTTATGCATATGTGAAAATATTGGATACATAATTTGGAGAAGTGGAAATGAAATTAGACTTGCAAAAATTACAATATTGAACTTAGATCGTTTGTGATTAATTTTCCTCAGTGGCAATCATTAAATTGAAGTATCATCCAATTCAAAAATAAATACATGTTTAAGAGTCTATTTGGAAAAAATAGTTCAGTTCAGAGAGTTGCGGAATAATTTAATTTTCATTAAATTTCTTTTGCTGCTTAACTTTTATTAATTTAGTATTTAACAAATATATTTATGATTAAAAAATCATATAAAAGTATAAAATATACAATTTAAATAAATATTTGAATATGAAATTTATGTAAAAACAACTAAACAAAATTATTGTAATTTATTGAGTAAGTGTTCTAATATAAGGTATTTTTTTATCGCTACGTACACAGAACAGAATGATGAGTTATTCACGTCTCTCTCGTTTTATTAGTATTGTAATTACAACGCCTATAAATTTTAAATGTGAATCATTAATCAAATGTAAATTATTTTAGTTAAACAAATAACGTTGATCAAATTAATTAAGAATTTAATACTGAGATATATGCACTGACATTATAAAACAGTTTTATATTATTATTTAATTACAAACTATAATTAGTATGACCATTAAAATATTTTATCGTAGAAATCAATAAATTTATCATATACTATGATATTGTAAAAATACATATTTTTCTCTCTTTAAATACCGAGTCAAACTCATAATTTACTGTTCCATTTGAAATATAAGTTCTATAAGAATTTAAATGTTTAATAGACACATATAAACTGGGTAAAGATTTTTATATTTTATCTTTTAAACCAGTAATGTATATAATAAAAAAAGATTTAAAAATAAAATTTTATTGAGGATGAGAAAACCTTGTGGCTAAATAAAAAGAGCACCAAGAAGCTTGGAATTGGTCGTGCTTATTGAAAGGGAGCGTTGGTGAAATCCGCGTCACACCTTTCCTCTCTCTGTCCTCTTTGGAATAATTGTGCTGGCCACCTCCACTTTTTATCTATATTCCGTTTTTCTCCAACTCCCACCATTATATTTCCCTTTTGCCCTTTATATGCTATCTTCTATTACATTTTCTTACTACTTTATTTTCCTGCCTCTAATGTACTTCTAATCATTTATTAACTTGTATGCAATAATAAAATAAATATTCCTTTTTTTTTATATAAATATGCCATTTTGTTTATTTTGTATAAATGTTTCATTTGCATTTCCTAAACCTATTGTTTAAACAATTATATATGTATTATCACTATGACATTGGTCACACTAACGATATGTTTAAAATAATCATAATTATATGCTTATTTATATGTGCGCCACTTATTTATAATTATATTTCCTGAACTTTTTTATCTTCGTAATATTAACCATCGATTGTAATCAATTATTTTATCAAGTAAATAAACAATGGGGACAAATATCACTGCTGGACTATTATATATTATGCTGGATTTTCAATTGACACTAGTAATATTGTTTATTGGTTACGCAAAGTAACATGTATGTGATCTGTTTTGAATAATATATATAACTTAGATCCTTCAACAATCAAAATACCAGTAATATTCTACTTCGACGATAAAAAAATATTTTTTCTTATATAAGAGAAGAAAATATTTTCAGATATCAAAAAGTAAAAAAAATACAAAGAATGGAAGCTTATTTAGTGAGAATAGAAATCAAACTTATGATTATGTATGGACCAAATCTGGTTAGATGTTAGAAGACCCACAATCTTTGTTAGGATGAGAGTTGTCATGGATGCAAGAGGCAAACTATAAGAAGCTGGTCTTGTTGTTCATAATTTAGAAATCATCGTGAACATCTTCAGCAAATTGAAACTAAAATGGTGTGCAAGATCCATCCAAGAAATGTAGGAGCTTGAGGTAGTTAACACCTATTGTTGCCATATTAGGTTGTTGTAATCAAGCTTAAGCTTGATTGGAATATTGAAGGTATGAGGAATGAAAGATGCATGAGGAGAGATGAAGTCATGGTGTAATTATGTGAAAGAGAATACATGGTTTAAAGAAAAAATGACTCTATATAACTTGTGAAGGATAAAAAAAAAGAGAATAAATATTCATATATCAGAAAGACAAAATATAAATAATAGAAACTTATTCTATGAAAATAGAAGTCATGAAATACATATAAACATGTAAAATAAATAAAAAAGTGTCATTTATTAAAAATTATTAAAATGAAAAAATAGTTACACAAAAATTAAGAAAAGTAAAGGTTGAAAATGCTGGAAGAATGAATTAGCTTAGACAAAGTAGTGGGAGGGAGAGACAAATACATATTTAGACTTTGATGACCAAAATATGATTTAATTATGAAGAGATTGAAAAAGAAGGAGAAATTAGTAATTTGATTTGAATAAATAGAATATAATTAGTTGCTTGAGCATTCAAAATTTGATAACTATATATACTTTTAAAAATAGTCCTGAATTTTATATTTTGATGAATTTAAAATTAATTATGATCTGAAGATAGAATAAGGATTTATTAAAATAAGTTAATATTTTAGAATATTTGTAAAGTTTGAAGGTAGTGGAGCAGAGTAGAAAGAGGAAGGAAACGCGACGCACGGAGAGTGCGTAGAACCTTGGGTGAGAGTATCGTAGTGGTTGCAGAAATGGTGGAAGGTGAGGTATTTGTGGGCACCACAATGTAAAGTGGGGAAGGTTTGGCGGGGTCCATGGCAAATGCGGCGAGACGCAGCATCGCAGAAATAAAAAGAAAAGATAACAAAACCATCTTCTGCACTCACTTGCGTTGCGTTCTTGTGTTTCTTCCTTTTCTTTCTTTTCTCATATACGCATTTTTATTGGATTAAACCGGGATTCCCAAAATATTGTAATGCTTCTGGCTAAGTGCTGATGAAGTGGATCCCACTCGTTTCCCAGGAGGAGAAACCACTCAAACTCTCACCAAAACATATCCATCCAAATTCTAACTCTCCATTCATTTCCTTAATTAATTCACTGTAAAGACATTAATAAAAACTATTAAAAATACATAAAATTATTTACAAACTATGGAAACAAATAAATAAAACACGTTTGACTTTAATAATGAATAGAAAATATAGATGTTATTCAGTAGTTTACTACTACTTGTACTGTACTAGTACCTTTCTTCCACAAGTAAGAATTAGACAACACAAAGCAAGACAGCTAAAACTCGACGCTGACGCGAGCCGTATAATTTGGCTTTGCCATTGGCCGAGGGATACGCACCTACGCAAGAGGCAAACAGCAGCTTTATTGTAGGCCCTAAATTATTAACTATTTTTTTTTTTTATTCATTTCTGAGATTTAAAACTCTATTTTCCTTGATTCCTTCTCCTTCTCCCTTTTCTACGACTCTTTGCATTCTTCAAAAGTCGCCTCTGTTAATGCTTAGTTTCTCTCTCTATATATCTCTATCTCTATCTCTCTCCCACTAACAAACAATTCAACTAGTTTCTATCTAGTCTGTTCTCACAAATCTCCATGCACAGGATCCGCAGCTTCCATAGTATTTAAATTTAACCCCAAGTAAATGTCACTTTTATATTCGCAGTTCAAAAGGCAACTTACCACAGAGTTGTTTCCACCAGCAACTACTACTGCTACTCTTTTCTTTTCTGACGTCAAAATTACAACATGCTAAATTTTGTATCCTTCCACTCTTTCATAATAAATGCAAAATTAGAAGGACTGACATGCTAGTAGTGTAGTATTTTGCAACATTGGACTCTGCAGCCCTTTCCTAAAGGGGTAACGTAAAATTAATGTTACGGGCATAGCAGTTGGTGAAGAGTAAAATTCTGAGTTATGAGTTATGTCCGGTTCTAAACTCAATATTCATCCAATTCGCATGTTCATAAATGTTTTCGACAAAATTAAAACAACAATGAAAAACAAAAGATGTATTCCACTGTCTACTCATTTATTCATTGATATTTAATATTACTAATATTCATGTCCCACGATCAGAGGACTGTTTACATATTCCACGTTTGGCAGGGATTGAAAAAAACAGACAAAAAACAAAGAAGGGATCACCGACGAACCCTCATTTTTCTCTCTAAAGAAATCCTGTGCCGGTGTCTCACCAAAACTCGCCGGACTTTAAACTCCGGGAAGAACCCCTTCAAAGACTATTACACCATACAACAAACTCGTTAATTAGATTCGGAAAAACACAACGCTTCTCAGAGAGAGATAGGGAGAGTCCTCAAATGAAAAGGTTGAGAACTTTCCGGTCTCCACTGTGACCCCACTGATCCCCAAATTTGCTCTCCAAGCACGCCGTCGTCGTGCCAGACTCCTCGGAGGTCATCGACGGCGACACCGGCCGCCGATTCTCAACCTTCTTCTGCAGAAAAATCGGCGTCAGCCGGAGATCGAGATTCGGCGCCGCCTGCAGCTTCGCCGGCTCCTCCAAACGCTTGCGTTTGCTGGCGGAGGAGACTTTGTTATGAGATCTGGAGTTCGTGAAACCGCAAGTCGGGTTCGGGTGTCGGATTCTCCAAATGTCGGAGCATGCAACTTCCGATGTCTCGTCGGCGGCTGCAGCGGGAGAGGTCAGGTCCATGAGCTCCGGCATGGTCCTGAGCGTGCCGCCGCGGAGTACGGTCTCCACGGCCGCCTGGCAGACGTGCCAGTTTCCGGTCCAGAGAAGGCCCACAGCACCGTTGACAGGGTTGACCGTTCTCCCGCAGGCTTCGAACAGCAGGGACTGAAACAGAGCTGCATAGGCAACACGGAAAGAAGTATAAGGTAGGGCGAAGAAAACTGTAGAAAGAGTTAAAAGAAATTAAAATAAATTTACCAGGTCTTTGATTTTCTGGAACGTTGGAAACGAAGGACATGAGGTCAGCACGGCCAAAGAATTTGGCAACGAAGACAGTGGCATGGCCTTGAGCTTCGGCGGTTTCGATCCACTGCAAACAAGGACGCAACACACAGGATTCGCTACATCCCTTTCGAAGAACTCGGCAGCCGTTGCAACTCATGCCTATTTTGCTACAAATTAATGAACCCACCCAGCGTGTATCTTTGTGTTTGTGTCTGTGGTTGAAACAACAGTTTCTTCCTCACATCAACACCAACAACAATTAGGAAGAGCAGAGAGAGAAGAGATCAGAGAATGCAAATGCAGATTGAGAAGAGATATAAATAAGGAAGGGAATGAGAGAGAGAGAGATGTTGGGGGAAATGAGGTTGGTGGTTAACTATGGTTGGGTTAAGGTAGTGGTGGGAGTGGAAGAGAGATATGAGGAAGAGAATGCTATTGTTGTGATGTGTTGTGTTGTTTTTAATTCTGCTTTCTGTATGCAAGTGAGATTCCAATGTCTTTGGCGTGCGCGGCTCCGTGTTTCCGCGCATGGATGTTTCCTACGCCGTTCGATTCCATATATTTCACCTTCCCATATTACTTCATTATTCATATTTTACCACTAATGCTTCAACACTTCATAAGCTTCGCAAAACGGCTGCTCCTACTCAATCATAAAAAAAAAAAAACTTTATTTCATTTATATTACAATATTTTTCGCATAACCTATTTGTATATCTCTCACACTACATTTTATATAATTTTGCCAATAAATATCATTACAACGTCAGTCACTTGCACAGAAAGAAACAAAAGTAGTAGTTTAAAAGTTAAGGATATTTTTCATTAACTTTGTATTAATTAGTGTGTCAAAATCTTTAAAAACTATTGTTTAAAAATGGGAAATTGGCCCTTTAACTTTTTATTTTTTTAAGATAATAGTTCTTCTACTTTTTTTTAACTACCTTTTCCTATAACCCCCAGTAAATAATACAGAACTGCTTACGTATAAAAGAGAAGTTGAAAATTTTAAAATATTTTTTTATTACATTTGTATTAATTAATATTCTTAATCAAAATGTTAAAATCTTAAAAGACTATTATTTTGAAATGAAATGAGTATTTTTTATAATGATTATATTGAAGAATCATGTACATGGAGAGATACTTTTTTATATGAGATTAGGAAGAGTATTGATATATTTACAAACACTATAGATAATGTCTCCAATGAAGAACTCATCACTACATGGAGCCATTATCACTAGATACCCCTTTATTTGCAGTTTTGAGATATAATAGGGTTAGTCAACTAAAAGATCAAATATTATTTGAAACAAATTTACATGAAGTATTGATATATATAAATAATTATCTCAATTATTCAATTGTTTTAAAACTATTTTATGAAACTCGTTATAGTATATATTTAAATATAAAAATGACAGAAGAATATTGGAATCCAAGCGCAATCCCAATTACAATAATTTATCATATATATTGTAAAATAATAAAAACTTTATTAGTCCCTCAACCTTTATTAATTTTTTGAAAAAACAAAAAATACCTTGTTATTGTAATTACAAAAAAAGGTAAATATCTCCGTTCCTAGAACGTTAAGACACAGTGAAATAACAAACAAATTAAAATGGAGGTTGGAAGATATATTCTTCCAGAAAATCCTAACCCTACTGAAGTACAAATAATAATAATTCTCATAGGTGTAGTAGAAGTGGTTTTCGATCCTGTTAGAAATAGTCTAAATATCGATGTTCATCCATAAGAAATAATGAATTTAGTTTAAAATAGTCTAAATCGAAGTTCATCCTTAAGTAATAATAAATTTAGTTTAGTAAGATCCTCAATTGATAGACGAAACTACTCAATTTCACGAAATTTAATCCTAAGAAGAATAAAACAAGATCATACGGTTCCTACTCTAAAATTTAAATTAAAATAATCTAATACCCATTATAATTCGGCAAAATCGCACGATTCACCGACAAGATCCGACTTTAATCAATTAAATGTTGTAAAAACATTTGAAATCGACAATGACTATTTACAACTAGAATCCAATGATGACAAAAATCAAGAAAAAATAAATTGGTTTATTGTACAAGTTTTTTAAGAGAACAAAAATTTAATATAGAACAAAGAATTACGAGTTCTTAGAATTAGTACAAGAACAAATTTGTTTTTTTAAATGGTTCGAACTAAACTATTTAGACAAACTTAAAATAAATATAGTAAAAATGTTTCAGAAATTATGAATAATAGTCGTCATTGAAATAGTAAATATAATACCTCTCTCAAAGAAGTAAGATTTCTCAATGTATAAAATAAAGAAGTCGTAACCTCACCTTTCTTAAAATATTACGAGAAAAAAAAATTAACATAAAAGACACATTACAATAAAAATTCATTTTAGATGTCAATAAAAAGTGGAGTTATAAAACAAAGTCACTAAGGGTGAAGTTTACTCAAGTTGAACACAAAAATAAATGTAAAATATTGTATCCACAATCAAGACCTTTAACTCACTAAAAAATATTTAAATAATAATAACTTAGCATCTAAAATGGGGACACAAAGTAGATACAATGAAAAAAAATTAAATGATAGAATAATATTGAGTCTAGAATGAGGACATAAAGTAAATTAAAAATTAGTAATATTATTATAATATTAACAATATTTATATTATAAATAATATTAATTTTATTAATATTTTTATTAATAGTATTTATATTATTAATTTTATTATATTATTAATATCATTAATACTAGTAATATTACTAATACTATTATTATTAATAATATTATTAATATAATAATATAATACTAATTATATTATTTATATTATTAGATTAATATTAATAATATGAATACTTATTAGTTATGATTATTATTTATGAATATTAATTATGATTTTATAATTATTCATATTATAATAATATTTTTAATATTATGTATATAATTATTATGATAATAGTTGGTAAGTAATAGAAATCAAGGAGTGATAGTTCATAGGTAATAAAGATTTGTGGGTAATAGTTGGTAAGTAATATAGATATGTAGGTAATAGTTGGTAGGTAATAGAGATCTGTGGTTAATAGTTGGTAGGTAATAGAGATCCGTAGGTAAAAGTTTTGTAGGTAATAGAGATTCGTGGGTAAAAGTTGATAAGTAATGTTGAATTTACTTACGGATTTAGATCTGTAGGTAATGTTGTTTGTGTGTAATATCTGTAGGTAATGCTGAATTTACCTACATATTCAGATTCGTTGGTAAAAATTCATAGATAATATTATTTTTGTTGTGGTGAAAAGAAATAAATAAAAAACTAAATGTCTTTAAAATATTAAAGGTAAACACTACTGACCAATAGGGAAAAAAATAAAATAAAATAAAATAACTCAAATTCCTAACGAGTTGAAATTTTTATAAATGAACAATCTTCCAAGTATCCAATTTGAGAAATGAAAGTTAGAACACCCATTCATCTTTGTGAAAATGAGATAACATAGTAGAATATTAATGGGATAGCATACCATCAAATATTATGAAAAACATATTAAATTACCATGGTTGTAACAACCTATAGGATGAAGTATTCAGAAAAACAAATATTTAAACGGAAAATTGTCGAAAACGATTTTAAAAAGATATTTATTGCATAACTTTCAGTTATTTTTGTTCACAAAGTCAAAAGAAAAAAGTCGATAGGATATCGTGATATACTTAGGAATATAACATAAGGATGAATTAGCTCAATAGTAAAAAAAATACAGGAATAACCCTCTGTAATAACCTAAAAATAAAAAACAAAATTAAAAAAAAGTAATATCCAAATAATTAAAGATTTAGAATCCCCATCAACAAAAAAAATGAAGGAATAGCTAGGCAAAATAATTCAAGGAGAAATGAAAGTTTCACACGCTTTACTTAGTTTTTTTTCTTTTTTTAATTATTTTGTTTTGTCTTCGCATGGAAGTCTAAATATTTTTGGTTGATTCCTTTGTAATTCCCTATTGAATTACGAGATTTTGATCAATAAAAGTTTCATTTTTCAATTCTATAACAGTTGTTTTAATATTCTAATATTTTAAAAAATTGACTTTTGTAAGAGGTTGTACTTGAACGCATGATTGAGAGCCTTTTTATCTTAATATTTTGTTTCTTAGTTAGTTAGTTAGTTTAGCTCGCATTGTTCTAACTATTTTTTTGGGCACGTGATTCAAGAGGGAAGAGATAAGCATTCCCATGAAGTATACGCATGGAACAAAGTGAGTACCGATTAAATTAGTAGACACATGTTTTAGTGGTGAGTTTCAGTTGAATCAGATTGACGCATGTTTAATCTAATTTAGTTCTGTTGGAGGATTGAGAAATTATTAGTCTTTAGAGAACATCTTAAGAATTCAATGGTAGAAGAACGTAGGATCAACAGCTTTTTATTTGCTATTTTTTTTTTTTTATATTTTCTGCACAACTATCTCAACCCTTTTTTTTTTTCCTTGTTGTTATCGTTAACTTGTTTTGCTTGCAGATAAATTTTAAACTTTGATTTCACTATTAGATATTGGATTTGTTGAAAGATGACTTGGGGTCATCTGATCACAATTATACTATTATATATTTAGTGTTAAATAGATTTACCCTTGACATGCCTGAATTTATAGGGAGGTTACTTGTCATTTATTGTTAGTTTATTCTTTAATATGGTTGATTACCCAATCAATCAATGATTTCGAATGATGGAGTTGTTTCTACCCCGATTCGTACTTGTTTAATTTAATTTCAATATTAAAAAAATCGTATCCAAATCCAATCAACTTTTACAATTTGATTCGGATTGATTTTTATTTATTTTATTAATATATGTATTATATGTTTGCACTGTGACATCAATACTAAATAACTCACATGATTTACCTTATAAAAGCCTAACAAACCTACCAATATTAATATATGTATAATATTGTACAAAATTCTAAACATAAACATTAAAATTATTTTTGTTTTCTTTCAATAATATTTTATTTTGTTTTAACAATTTTCTCCTACAAGATTAATAATGTAATTAAAGTTCACTTTACCAGGATAACTCTTTTTCCATCTCATTCATATCTTAAACATATTTTTATTCATCTACCACATGCTTAAAGGCATGAACCAAATTATTTTGTATTAGTGTTTTTCTCTTCCAAGATTAATAATTTAACCTGCACACTACCATAATAACTCTTTTTCCACCTCATTTGCCTGTTAAACATATTGTTCCTCCTTTATCATACGTTTATAGGCATGAAACAAGTTAGGCTCATTAATTGTTTTTCTCGATTTCTCGTATAATAGTAAAATAATAAATAATATAATAATATTTAAATAATTAATCTTGGTTCAATTCGATTTGTATCGATTCTGAATTTCAAACCACAAACTGATTCAAACTGCTTGGTTTTGAAAAAAAAAATCCAAATTGATTAAAAAAAATCCAACTTTAATAATAGGTTATCGATTTTTTTTATCGTATCAGTTCTGAAAACTCCTAATTCTATTTTTTGACACCTATTGTTTATTACAGGAAGCATTCTATCAACATTCACTTCCTTGTTTTGAAAGAAAAATTAAAAAAAAAACAAAAAAAAATATTTATCTATTAAATTTTGTTAAGTAATGGTTCTCGTAATTTTCAAAGAAAGTATTATTATTCTCCTTTTAAATTTAAAGAAAAAAAATACTGTAATTTCTTCTACTTAGTAAAGTCTATTCTCCGTGGGTTTTATTTTTCTTCTCTTTCTCTTATTTTAGCTGGTGTAAATAGTTATTACTTTATTACGAACAATCGTACAGATTGAATGTTATATGTGAAAAAAGGGAAAGGTAGAATAGAAACTTAGTTGTGATTTTGTAAATATAAATCATATATTAAAACGTGAACCAAAATATATTTTTGTGCAGATTAATTTGAAATCAATACAAATATTTATTTTAAATTTTAAAATTTTCCCAGTATTATTTCTACCTCAAATGTTTAACAACTAATTTAGAAAGATACACTGAAATCTTATTTATCTAACAGGGATACCTATTAAGAATTGTCTGATAGTAAGATTAAAGAAGTAATTAAAACTTACCACCAACTATAGTGTAAAAGAATTACAGCAGTAATGTATGATGGTGATATTTGATGCCATCCTTCACTTTACACAACCCCATTTCGTGTATTTGTGTTAAAGATTTTTGTTTTTTTGCCTAAATGAAGCAAAGGATATAATTAGCAGGACGTATAGAAAGTGTAATAGTTGACGTAATTGTGTGAAGGAGGGATTTGTGGGATGGTTGATGAAATTTGGGAACGTTGTAAATGGGGTTGATCCTGATGCTCTTTGATTGGTTTTGAACCGCTGAAATCATTCCCTTCCAGTGATGAAGAAACATAGGAGAAGAAACAAGTAACAGAAGTTTGCAGTGAGGGGTAAGTGGTCCAGCGTGGGGTCAAGTGAAGCAACATTCACGGCTATATATTAAAGCAAGTAAAGTGAAGCTACTAATAAAAGAAGTTCCCTCAAACTGATTCTGTTCACAAGATCTGTCTCAGATAATATTGCCCACAAGAAATGGCTCTCTATGGTCCAAGATTGGTGGTGCCCATAGACTTGAAGAAGAAACCGTGGCAGCAGAAAAACCCTCTTCACAACCGCTGGCATCCAGATATACCACCGGTTGCAGAGGTGACGGCCGGGGAAGTTTTTAGAGTTGAGATGGTAGACTTCAGTGGAGGTGCCATCACCAAGAATCACACTGCCCACGATGTCAAACACGTTGATCCGTTAACTGTGAGTTCTTAATTCATCATCATGATTACCTACTTCAAACCAAACTATAGTATACATACTATTTTCTCCTACAAATACACAACCACTGCTGAATCACCACTAAACTTTTTACAAGATTTGACAAAAGTAATTAAGAAAGTAAGAGGCGTGATACACTTAAGCCCAGCTGGTAGATAGACTATGTGTTTGTGAGTTAATAAAGAAAGGTAAAGAAAACGAAAATGATATTAATTGTAAGAGGATAGAACTTTAGAAGAAAAAATTAGCGTGCGTCGTCTGTCCTCATGTCCTCGTCGGCTATTATTTGACCTCCCACTGTCGATTCCCGCTTATTGGAATAATATACACTAAAATGATATGTACGCAATATACTAAATTCCTCTCTAAAAGACTCCATTGCCAAAGAAAAGATCATTATGTATCTCAAAAAAGTAGGGTGATAATAGATTGGAATTTTCAAAATCCATTCCATAAAACCAATTTAGATTCAATAAAATAAATTGTTTCAAAAAAATCATATTTTTTTAATTAGATTAAATCGATTTAATTTTTTTTAATTTAATTTAAATTGGACTAAATCTAAATTAAAATCACTTCATCGATTTGATTAAATTTGATGTTGGATCAACTTTATCAACCTCACTTGAGATCCACCCTATCAACATTACCTCATATCGACCTTATTAACTTGATGTGAGGTGAGTCCAACTCAATTTGACATGATTTCAACTTGATGTATGCTCGTTCTATAGTTCGAACATGGGTCCAAGTTGACTTGATCTAATTTGGTCTAACCTAAGATCGACTCGACTTGGACTCTACCAAACTCGGTTTGATCTAACCACAACCTAATTTAATCTCGATTGGACTCAATCAAACTTGGACCTAACACAACTCGACTAAACATGAGGTTAAGATAACTCAACTTCACCTGATGTGAGGTCTACCCAAATCAACTTGACATGACCCCAACCCGATGTGAGTTCGATATCTCGACCCAACACATGCCCAACTTGACTCGTACCAACCTAACCCAACCTACCTTGGTCCCACTTAGACTATACTCGATCTACATGTGGTTGAACTTGGCTAGACATAGGCTCGTCCTAACTAGACTTGGCCTGACCTACTTAGCCCAACTCAATTGAATATGGGTCCACCTCTACTTTAGTCTACATGGACCCTGGTCGAGTCAACTCAATCTAACGTGGGATCAATCTAAACTCAGCTTGACATGACCCTAAACCAATGTAGATATGATGTCACGAGACACTATGGGTGTAGATTGACTCAATTTGACCTAAGATTTTATCGATTGCAGTTGTCCTAGGCTTAGGTCCTCAACTCGTTGGGCTCAGACCAACTTGGTTCGAACTAGGATCGGGGTGACTCGGATCAACCTTAGTTTGGATTGACTCGACTCGCAGTTAGACTTAGGACCAACTTGAAATGGTCATGATTGGGCAAGACTTGACTTGGTCTTAATTAGACTAGGACTGAAATAGTCCTAGCCTAACTCTGTTGAACGTGGATTCATCTTGACTCGACTAAATGTGGGATCGTTCCGACTTGACTCGATTTAAGCTCAACCTATTAGATATGATATGTGGAGCCGACTTGATTCGATATGAACTCGAATTGACTTAGCTTCACTTTAACACGTTAACTCGCCCCATTCTTGCATGTGTTTAACTTGATGATATCTTGTTTAGGTCTAACCCGACCTAAAATTTCATAGCTCAATATAACCTAAACGCATCTTGATTTTTATTTTCAAAATTCAAAAACTTATCCAATCTATTTCCAATTCAAATCCAATTAATTTAATTCAGACTTAAAATACAAAATATATAAACTTAAATTTAAGATAAATCTATTTAAATAATCTTAAAATAATATAATTTTTTAAGATAATTATAAATTAGATTTGATAATTTGGATATTTAAAAAAAAAACAAACTTGGATTACCTTACTTATTCCCCAAAAATTGATATGGTTTTACTGTTTGTCTTAATATATCCTAAAAGGATTTATGGTGTAAGATGCACAAATGAATCGGATTAGAGTTTAAAATCAATTACCTATATTTAAGTTGTACTTTAGTTTAACCCATTCTTTACCGGCTTATAGGCTTTTCAATCAACTTAATTTTTAGAAACATTAAAGAATTAAAAATAATATATATTATTTCATTAATATATATGTTAAAATTTATATATTAAATCAATATCGTTATATCATATTAAATGAGATTCACTACCAATCTAATTTTAAAATATACATTCATATCCCTTGTTTTTTTTAAATAATATATCAACATTCCTTCTAAATGTATATATCAATATATCTAAAAATTATGGCAAAATTGATCTTACCTCCGCTATCATGTAAAATGAGATTCACAATTCCTCTAATTTTAAAATAAACATTCACCTCCTTTATATATTTTTTTACAATTTCTTAACTTTTAAATAAAAATTCAAGTTACCTTATATTTTTAATAAGACATTTATATGAAGTAAGATTAAATGATTTTATTTATTATAAATAAAATGAGGAGGGTGAATGTTATGTGATTAAAAATATAAGGGAATTAAATGTATTGAAAAATAAGAACAGCATACATATATATATATGTTTATTTAAAAATAATAAAAATATGAGTATTATTCTATTAAAAAATAAGAAAAATAAATATTTATTTTAAAGTTAGAAGAGTATAAATGTGATTATTATGACTTCCGAAAAGATGTATAATTTTTTGAAAAAAAAATCATTTGAGACTTAATCTTCAAAAGATTTAGTTCATTTTAGATCTGGATAGGATATAACCTATGACAATTTACACTGTATTGGTCGGGTTGGACAAGACAACACTACCATTTTGATTGGATAATCTCACTTCTGAAATTCCAACAATTTACCCAACTTCTTAGTTTTGTTGTCTACCCTGTGTAAACAAAGCAGAAAAGTTAGTGAAACTTTGTTTTTCGCATTCCTTTATCTTATAGGAAAAAGACCAACATATTCGATTCTTTCATCATTATTGAGTAATTACTTAAAAAATTATCAGACTAAAATTGTACCTGACCAAAATTTTACATGACAAAAACAATGTTTTTTTAATTTTAAATATACGTTAAAAATAATTAAAATATATTTGTTATACATAATTTTAGTTTTAAAAATTTAAAAATCGTCTTTATTATACACGTCAGGTAAATTGTTTGAAAAAATAAATAAATTAAAATTTCTTTTATTATACGACTTGTTTTTTCAAAAATTAGAATTGAAGTTATATGTTTGATAATCATATTATTTACTTTTAGCTGCTTGTAAAATAATAATATTTGATATATGTAGTTAATTATATATGATTATTAATGATATGATCATACATCATTAATCAATTAACAAAATTAAACAATACTACTAAACATTTTAATAATTGTAAGATACTATTTTAATTGTCCATAATTATTCAATCATATTTATTTATTAATTTTTAATCATTCATAAATTAATTGATGATATTTACCTATATAGTTAAGACGTATCGCTCAAGAAAAAAAAGCAATGCTCTGTTCAAGATTATATAGTCTTAAGAACAGAAAATTTATTTGAGTAAAATTTTACTAAATAAAAGAACAGGAACATATGGGCCAGATTTGTTTTCTTCTTCTATTCTTTCTCCAATTATGTTAGAAAAAAAAATCTAACTTTTTCTTGAACTATTTTCTCTCATTCGTTTATACTCCAACAACCAGACGTTGTTTTAAATTGGATAAAGTTTATAAAAAAATGTGTTAAACATAAATTTGTAACCCTATTTTTTATTATTTTAATAATTCAAAGCAGGCATTAATTATTTACTTATTCTATCCAATTTAATGTTATTATATTTCTTCTGGATTCAGCAGGTTTAGTGTGATTGCTTAAGATATTAGTGAATCATGTAATTAAAAAAAACGATATGCACCAAATGAATACATGCCACGCTTTCATCGGTGACTGCAACATTGTTTTCTGGGACCAACGAGGCGTGGTCCTTCCACCAATTGAAAACCGATCCCCTTCTTCACCGCAATGCTAAACTTTGTGAGAACAGTATCTATCTAGAGTCTTCACCAAACCCAAAGTTTGCAAAATACACAGCGATTTGTCCATGGCACCACCAACTAGAAGAGTGGTTTCGTCAATAGATTTGAAGAAGAAGCCATGGGAACAAAACCCTCCTCTCCATAACCGATGGCACCCTCACATACCACACGTGGCCGCTGTTAATACTGGTGAAGTCTTTAGAGTAGAGATGGTAGATTGGACAGGAGGCGCCATTAGAGATGATGATTCACCTCTGGACGTAAAATCTCTGGACCTCTCAACTGTAAGTAAAAAAGTGTCACAAACAACTTAATTACTAAACCTGATTTTGGATACTAATCAACGAAGGATCCAATACAAACCAAACACTTGATAACTATATCTGTTTCTTTCTTCAGTTTTTATACTTTGTGACACTGTAAATCACAAATTCTCATGCATTATAAGTTCACTAATTTTTAGGATAATTATATTAAAAAACTATAGTTATTATAATTCCTAATCACATGGAAAAATAGTCAAGGAAAGGAACTTTACATGGTTTTATCTAATTAATTAATTTTGGATGGATGATAAGGTACATTATCTTAGTGGGCCAATTAGAATTCTGGATAATGATGGGATCCCAGCCAAGCCTGGAGATCTGCTTGCCGTTGAAATATGCAACTTGGGTCCTCTACCTGGTGATGAATGGGGTTTTACAGCAACATTTGACAGAGAAAATGGAGGTGGCTTCTTAACAGACCATTTTCCTTGTGCCACAAAAGCTATCTGGTATTTTCAGGGAATATATGCTCATTCACCTCAGATACCAGGTGAACATAACCATGGATCATTTTTATCTAATAACATGATACGAGCTTAGAATGGATATATGAAGACACTTCTACATACTTATTTCGCTATTTGCTACTCACATAATTTGTTTGTGCTGGAAAGGAGTACGATTTCCAGGTTTAACACACCCTGGGATAATTGGAACTGCACCATCAATGGAACTCCTGAACATATGGAATGAAAGGGAGAGAGATATAGAAGAAAATGGTGTGAAGTCTTTCAAACTCTGTGAGGTTTTGCATACTCGACCTTTGGCAAACTTGCCATCAACAAAAAGTTGTCTCCTTGGAAAGGTACGAATAATAATCAATTGATCACGAGTTAATGTCTATAAATTTAATTTGACTGCCCTCTTTACCACACATTGAATCCAAGATCCACAATTATTATGGGATTTCCACATATTTATGTCATGTTGAGTTTTTAGAAAAATATTTCTTGATTTAAAAATTCAAGATAAAAATTGTTTTGGAATGGTTTGGTAGAAACACCAGTGTTAATTAGGATTTTGTTATTTATACTCTTAGACTTAATTTGTAATTTAATAAAAAAAATTATAATAATTTAATAAATAGTATTTATTATATTTTTAAGTTACAATCTTCAATAAAAAGATTAGTAGTTTAAAAATGACAAACACTAAAAAAATTAAAAAGAAACCCTCTCAAGGAATTAGTAAAACATTGTATATAAAATAATTCACGCCGTAGATTTTTTTTAGGGTAAGATACATAAAACAATAAATTTTCTCCATGTCATTTTCCCTAGTCATAATTAAATGTGGTATAAAACTAGTGAAATAATAAAACACACAGAAACCTATAAATAATAAAACTAGTGAAGTCATCGCCATTCGAAATAATAACACGTCAGTTTTCTTAAATTACAGACGAGATAATTTTTTGGGTGCTGGCATATTAACACTAAAAAGATAATCTTCACACTTTAATAATTAATATTTTATTTATTTTTATTTTATTTTTTAATTTAAAAATATAATTATATTATTATAAACAATATCAAGTATATATTATTTATTGTTCATGGTGTTAACAAAACTTTTCTCAATTTATTTAATTCGACAGATTAAACAACAGTAATCAAGCATTTAACGGTTTCACCCATATTCTTGAGTAGGTAAAACTAATACATGCTTTAAGAATCATGTAGTTACCATCCATCTCTAATGGCTATTAGCTTCTTCTTTTTTTTAAATTGAAAAATGTGATGAGTTTAATGTAGAGATTGAGTGAAACAAGATGATTTTGGACCACCCTCCCTAGAATGAAGACTTGAATCATAGTAGTCCCTATATGAGACTGTCAAATCAAGTAAAATTTGCGACATCCCAAAAATGCTACCTTTTACACAAGAAAACACACTAATCTTGATCCAAGTTCACAAAAGCCATTTAGAATTTGACCAATGCTTTGTTGACATGCTAAGAAATCAAGCAAGATTTTCCGTTGTGTTGTTTTAAATCCTTTTCCTGACATGCTTCTAGATCGAAAAAGGCACTAGTGAATGGGAGAGGATTGCAAAGGAAGCTGCAAGAACAATACCAGGACGAGAAAACGGTGGAAATTGTGACATAAAAAACCTTAGTAGAGGGGCAAAGGTATACCTCCCAGTTTTTGTGGAAGGAGCAAATCTCAGCACCGGTGACATGCACTTTTCCCAGGGTGATGGCGAGGTCTCATTCTGTGGTGCAATAGAAATGAGTGGTTTCTTAGAACTCAAGTTAGTATAGCTTCAATTACTCAAATATCACCATACTTCAACACTTAACTCTGCCATTGCAAATGTAGTTAAAACTCTTGTTAAGAAACAAAAATAAAAGGAAAACATATACTGCTGCACTTAAAGAGCTGATAGCATTTTTGGTGTAATCAGGTGTGAAATTATAAGGGGTGGAATGAAAGAGTACCTTACACCAATGGGGCCCACTCCCCTGCATGTAAACCCAATATTTGAGATAGGCCCTGTTGAACCAAGATTCTCAGAGTGGCTAGTTTTCGAGGGAATCAGTGTTGATGAAAGTGGGAGGCAACACTACCTAGATGCAAGTGTTGCATACAAGCGAGCAGTGCTCAATGGCATCGACTACTTATCCAAGTTTGGATACTCCAAAGAACAGGTTTAGTTCCTCTCTCACTGATTATATTTAGTCTCAAACTAAGTTTCAACTGAAAACAATATATTAAACTTGTTTTTTCAAATTCTATTTACAGATGAAATATATTTAATTTTAAGTTTGAAATGTTTTATTCAAATTAAACATGTACAAGTATTTTCTGCATCATCAGGTGTACCTGTTGCTGTCTTGCATTCCTTGTGAAGGAAGAATATCTGGAATAGTTGATGCCCCCAATGCTGTGGCGACCCTGGCCATTCCAACTGCTATATTTGACCAGGTAAAATACTCTTAATTAAGCACGACCCTAGTTATTGACACATGTATACTAACAATTACGACAAATTTACAATAAATGGCTATTTATAATATTACTCCAAATCATAAGACTGCCATTTACTAATACTTTCTAGAAATGAGTGAGAGCCAACCTTAATGTTGTTGTGGAGTGGAATTATTGACATATTATATATTGATAAAAAAGAGGAATGCTTTTGGCTTGGGTCTGGACAAGGTTCTTTGTGAAAGTGGTTCTTGGAGGGAAGCAAGGTAAAAAAAGAAAAGAGGAAGAGAGAAAGAAACCGAAATTGAAAGAAGGAGAAGCACAAGGAACTCCTTACTTGGAGTCTTGGATTGATCTTGGAGGAACTTCCTCTCTTAAAAGAACTCTCAAATGCTCATATATTTCAAGATTTTTTACACACTAATTTGGATCCCTAGTGATAGAACTTTTATCATAAGTCAACCAAGTTCAAACACAAGGGACGTGCCTCATTATTTCTATTTTAACCTTGATTTATCCAAAACTAAGATACAAATAAAGGAAACAAAGGAGTATACATACTAACTAGGGTATGCAAATATTCAAAGAATGTTTACTATATAAGGATATCTTCTATATTAATTGTTAAAGCACCTTTTATCTTGTCTTCTAATTCATCCAATATTTTCTTGAAATGAGAACTTCCTTTCCATAATCACATCTGTACCATGTCCAATTACTTCCTTGGTGAGAATACTATAAAGAAGACAAATAGTATAATACATCAGTGCAACATAATTTAGTTCCTTAGCCTTAGTAGCTTTTCCAACGAATATTAATTTAGTTTAGATAGAAGAAACTAGTAAAGTGTTAGATAAAGAAAGAGATGGTGATAAAGCAATAGTTCCAACCCCTATAACTGTATAACTAGATATGTAACCCTTTGGCTTTAACAATACTCGTTCAACTTGGTGGGTGATCTTGATAGTCATTACAAACACTCTGGTTAGCATTAATAATGCATAAGAATACTTACCTTGTTAATTATTAGGAGTTTTTGAACCATTTGAAGACAGCTACATGTGAAGTGAACGAAAGTTGTTGTTGTACATTTATCAAAGCAACATGTCCTTAGTTTTCATTAGCAACGTAGGCATAAGTACCACAGGGAATGGTTATAACTGCAACACAAATTTTATCAAGTTAAACATCCAATTCATCAAAGAAGACATAAACCCTATCATCTTAAAGGATTGAATTGTATTTTGATATATTAGCAACACAATTCATTAGCTTAGGTTGTCGAAAGTCAATTTCTCTCCCTAGACATTTTCGAAATCCGAAGATGACATGTGAAATATGGCAGTGTTCATGAATAATGCAGATCCAGTTGATTTTGATGTAGTTGTAAGGTATTCCAAATGGTGGAGTGCAATGAAGGCAGAGAATGATGCAAACGTGGGAGTTAACAAATATATCTATTGGAATGAAAAAGATTGGGGTCAAATGGGTGTTTAAAACAAAGTTGAATGAGAAAGGTGAGGAAGACAGATGCAAGGCCATGTTGATAGCAAAGGGTTATGCACAACAATTTGGTTTTGGTTACAATGAAGTTTATGCACATTTAGTGAAATGGGATACCATTTGCATTATCATTGCACTTGCAACTCAAATGAATTGGCCCATATACTAACTTGACATGAAAAGTTTGTTTCTACATGGACAATTGAGTTAAACAGTAAATGTAGAGTAGTCATTGTGAAGGCGAGGGAGGAGGAGAAAGATTATAAACTCAATAAAGCATTTTATAGGCTCAAACTCCAAGGACATGGTACAACAAAATAGAAGTTCATTTTCTTTAGGAAGACTTTGAGAAATATAACTTTGAGAAATTGTAAAAAGATAGTGATTCACTTTAAGGAGTCAATGGAATGTGAGTTCGATATGAGTGATCTAGGAAAATTGAAATACTTCATAAGAGTATAAGTTTTGCAATCCAATTGTTCGAGGAGCAAGGCCAACAAAAGATAGTTGTGGAGTTAGAACTGATGCAACAAAATACAAGCAAATGGTTGGTTGCTAAATGTATCTCACAGTTACAAGACCCAACTTGATGTACGTAGTATGTTCAGCAATCAAGTTCATGAACGATCCCTCAAAACTTCATAAGCAAATTGTGAAAAAAGTTATAAGATATGTAAAAGGAATAGTATAATTCAGAATTTTTTATAAACGCAAAGGTGATGTGGAGTTGTTAGCTTACACAGACAACTATTATGCAAGTGGCTTGAAGGATCATAAGAGCATGTCTGGTTACATGTTCTCCTTGAGTGGTAGATATAATGACTAAACCACTCAAGCTGCTCTTCATTGTTAGGTTCTGCCATTGGTTCCTCCATTACTTATCAAACAGACCCCTTGGGATCTCTTCTCTAATACCACGATAAAAAGAGGAATTATGGATTCTATTTTGAGCAATATATAAGGCTAACATTGTGATTCAGTCTTAAAAGAAGGGATTTGATTCTTCTTCTGCAATATTTCTAATGAAAAGATATTATTAATTTGAACTTGCAATAATGGGGTTTTATGTTATTGCAGGATATTCGTCCTAAAATTAACAAGGTACCAGTTGGACCCCGCCTTGTAAGAAAACCAGATGTTTTCAAATGCAGTTATGATGGGAACTTGCCCATTACAAAGAATCCTAGTACCACATAAACTCAGCAAAAATAAAGTTCATGAGATTTTTTTTATGCATGCTATTGTTCCTGAACATGATTAAAATCAATTTGCAACATAGTATTTGGATCCCTCTTACATCTTCTTGTGTCAAATTAAATATTAACTAAATTTCATTAAACTATGATACAATATAAATGGTGAAGTTATCATGGAATCCAATATGAGACAAATTGTTCTCAAATTTAGATGTTTTTCAAGTTTAAAACATCTAGTAAAAAGTTACTGAAAATATCCATATAATGTAGTTGATATTAAGTTTATTAGCAAATGTGTGAATATTGTTGTTACTGGTCTATGTCTATATATATTTTATTATTCTCTCACGTGGAGTTAAAGATTTATATATTCTATTAGCTTACACATTAGTTTACCTTTATTGTTTATTTCCTTTTTTTTACCAAAAATAAATAAATATTATAATTTATACAATAATAAAATTTGTATAGTCTAACGGTATTTCTTAGGTTTTTTTTATCATTCATTCTTATACATGATCCTGTGGTACAATTTCCCAATATCATCTTAATATAAGTATTTACTATAGCTTTTAACTAAATCCGTATAAACAATAAAAATACGTGATAATAATAGCACAGTTATTAAAACTACATTAGTAGTACTAATTTAATATTTATGTATCGTTACGATAATAATAATTTAATATTTTCTGTCAACAATTTTTCAATTCGATTTTGTTATACGTGGAATGTTTATCATAAATTAATTTACTATTTTATCGAAACAGATTAACGTGATTTATTTTTTAAATTTACAAAAATTATAAGTATAATACCAAGTATTTTTTACATTTTAAAATAATTATTCCATGTAACAAATTGGCAGTAAGAATTTTCTAAATATTTTTCCAAGGAAGTGCGAACATACAGTGGATTAGAAGATTATCATGCAAATTGTTACTTTTCCTAAGAAATTAATGAGAATAAAAATAGCCTTTTAGAAAATATCTTAATTTAATGTCATAAAAAGTTATTAGCTTAGTGTATAATTTAAAATTTTGAGGAGTAAAATATTTTGTATTTTTGTAAGAATTAAAAAGTTATATTACACAGCCAAACATATATTTAAACTTAGAAAAAAAAACATTTTTTTCACCATTGTTTATTATTTATATCTATTTTTCCGTTACATTTTAAGGTTTTTATTTATCAATAATATGTTTGTTATATTATTTTATTTTATTTCATTTATGATTCTACTCCCTTATTTAATGTTAAATAGGCGTAATCTTAGACTAACCGGAGAGAAAGAAACAATTTTAACACACTACGTGTGGTTTGAGAAAATACTAAATCTCTATAGTTACAATTTTACGCACAAAAGCATCCATTGTGCAAACTTTACTCCAATTATATTATTATTATTTTTCTTGTTTTTGTGTTCTTCAATTTCAAAGTAACATGTTCTTTTGTGTTTAACACTCAATAATAATAGAGCATTCTTATTTTGTAATAGATTTTACTCACATTTAAGTTTATTAATTTTCACATTTGTCTAATTTTCATAATGCTAGTTAATTTTCTTATATCTTAAAAAATAAACATCAAAACATAGTGTGATGATCTATATTTTTTATAAAGAGGGTGGTGTTTATTGTGTCAATTCAATTAATAGGATTACTGTCTCACTGTTTATTTATTTTTAGGATTAAATATATTTTAAATCTAAGTAAAATGAGTCAGTTTTGATTTTTATTTATATACAAATAAATTATTTTTCATATTTGTAAAACTTGAATTAATTGTTTTTAGTCCTTATAAAATGTATTCATTTTAATTTCTATATTTTTTCATTTTTATTCAAAATTTGAAATCAGTAATTTTAATTTATAATATCCATTTTAACATAGATAATATAATGTATTTTTACAAATCGTACAAGTTTTCTTAAAAACACTATTTGTAGGCATAATATTATAATATTCATAGGTACTAATTGGATGATTACTTAATTTTTCGATACATACATAAATAGTTAACAATGATCATACAATATTAAAAAATAAATAATATTTTAATGATATAATTAATATTAAAAAAATTTGTTGAACTCAACCACCAAATCCGGAGACTAAAAAGAAGAATAATACACGCAATAAAATGAAATATATTTCTGCCATGGTACATTTTATTTTAAATCATCTAAACAATTAAATTTAAAATTATATATTTTTTAATTTTATTCTATTATCTCTATTAATGTAAACTTAAGAAGTATGTTTTATGAAAAGTAAAAAATATGACTTATTTGATGGATTGCTTCAAACGTACTTCAAAGATTAAAATTTTCAATGGCATGTTACCTGATTTTAAACTAATTTTTAATTAACACTAACTTTACAAAATAGATAATTCAAAATTTAACACGTCCAAATAATTGAGAAACATTAAACTTTAAATTTATTTAGACAAAAAAAAAACTCATTTTTTTTGAAATAATCTATATCATCACCTATTATGACATGTTGAGATAACAATCACCACATACAATATTAAGAAGTGAACTTTATGACTAATTTATGGCAAATTTATAATAAATATCCGTTTTAGAGTTTGGAGTTATGACACAATTTTGTTTTTAAAAAACATCTTGTTAGGTCAAAGAAGAAAACAGTATATAAATTACTCTTAACCTCAACTTCTAAACGATGTGAAACTATTGAACATATGGAACATTAACATTGAAAAAATATGTGTTAGTAAACATTAGTTATATTTTTAATTAACTATAATATTATATTTTTATTAATTAAATAACTAATTAATTATATCATTATTTTTCAAACATTTTTTACAATTTATAATATTAAATTTAATTTTTTACACACAAATTTACTTTTATGATAAGTTTTCATGTTTTGACAATATTTTTTTTTCAAAAATAAATATTTAATGGTACCGAAATAATGTACAAAATTTTAATTAATGAAAATTTATCTAAAGATACCTCATGTTTTATTATTCGTATATTTTTATAAACAAAGATAAATTCATAAATTTATATTTTATTTTTAAAAAAAATTAAAAATTTTCTCACGACCATCACATAATTCATAAATTTTAATAAACTTTCTTCACAAATCCATCTATTATAACGTATATAAATCTAAACAACTATACTTTCTTCACATTTTTCTCACTCTCTCAAATCCTTATACATCCTCTCTTCATTCCAAACACAATCTTAAAATTAAAATATTTTTATTAGGTAAATACTTAAAACAACAGGAATTAAACCCGTAAGTTTTGGAAAAATTAAAAAATTATCTTATACTAGTTTGCTAATAAAAATTGCTTATAGTTCGAAGATTCTAATGCCTAATCTACAACAACTCACTAAATTTGAGTATCTATTACTCATGTTCTCCTATTATAAAATAAACTTAGAATACATATTTGTATTTTAATAAATCATTTATAACAAAATAGTTTATATTTTAACAGACATAATTTAAAAGCAGAAGTAATATATAGTGTTAATATTTATGAAGGGTAGGAGAAAACAACAGAAATAATTATTACAATTATAAAAACTTAATTGGTAATATACAGTTTTAGAAAGTATTATTATGATGAATTTAATAGACTATTAGTGACTCCGAATTAAATGGGCAACAATGTGAGATTGACTGGGGTCTTAAATTATTGTAAATATAATAAAGTAACTTTGTGGAGCAAGTTACAGTTTAATTAAAATTGATATTTTATTTTTGTTTTACTGTAAGTGAAACTAAAAGGAAAAAGGAATAAAAACATATTATTTGAATAAAATAAAAATGAGACGAGGGTTTCATAATTGCGTCCTTAGGCCTCAAAGGCTTTTTTTTTCCTGCAACTTTTATTTGCAATTTAATGGCCCTAAGGCCCTTCCATTACAACTTCTCGCACGATAGATTGCTCCTTCTCCTCCGCTCTTCTCTTTCCCATTCCTTTCCCTCTCCTC